>ERZ1023187.20-NODE-20-length-108614-cov-49.175591_pt1 | contig 108614 bp, 110 predicted proteins | sample MGYA00380438_ERZ1023187 | MGnify/ENA primary metagenome ERZ1023187 (study PRJEB33173, sample SAMEA4830291) | metagenome | study: EMG produced TPA metagenomics assembly of the PRJEB25223 data set... | reverse complement strand
TAACTTAATTTCATAGAAAAACACCCCAAAAGTTAGATTTGTTGTCTAACTTTTGAGGTGCAGTTCAATGCCCTCCTTTTTGACTATCTTTCTCGAGGCGATTTTAAAACGGTCCAATAGTAGGCCACCTCTTGGTAACCTTGATGTTCATACATGGCACGATTTTCTTCTTCGGAAATCAAAATCACTTTCTGATAATCCTGACTAGCTCGGTACTGCAGATTTGTTCCAATACCGCGTCCTCGATAGGTTTCTTTCACATAAAAGTCATCCATTTCAATATAATCGCCACATTCCCAAGCTGTGATGTCCCCTACAATACTACCTCTATCAAGAGCAAGGTAAATAGCAGAGCCCTCAGCCCTTAGGTAACTTTCATTGTAAACTTGCATTTGATTAGCATAGGTTTCGCCATAGTCAAGGTATCCCTCATATTTATAAGCCAGATAATCTGAGAAAGTGGCCTCTGAGAGTGGCTCAATGCTAATAGAATCACTATCATGCCAAGTTAGATTTAAATGATCACGTCTATTAGTAAAGATGAGGTGTTTCTCAAAGTCAAAGCCTTTTTCTTCTAAAAATGCTTTTAGGTCAGCAGGCAGTTCCTGATTTTCTGCAAAAAAGACAAAAGCATAGTCACTGTCATAATCTTCCTGTTCCTTGGCTAAATAAGCTAAATCCTCTTTTAATTCTACAACAGTGGGCATACGATAGTAACTAAGGTAATTCGAAAAATAACGTTCTGAGGTAGTGGGATTTTTATAATGGTGGAAGCGTTCTGTTTTCTGATAAACAGGTTCTCCCGCTTCCAGTAGAGCTTTATAGGACATAGTGCATTCCTTTCTGTAAAGCAGGGAGATTAACGATAGTTTACCCTTGCCAATTTTCCTGGTCTTCTTTGAATTTTTGAAGTAACTGCAGGCCATCAGCTGTAATGTAGCCTTTTTCTTTTGCTACTTGGATTAAGTCACTGTAAGTTGACAAGGTAATCAGTTGCACCCCTGCTTCTTCAAAATTTTGACTAGCTTTTGGTAACTCATAAGTGAAAATTGCAACCACTCCCAAAACGTCTGCTCCCTCACGTTTAGCAGCTGCGGCTGCATCTAGTACCGACCCACCTGTTGAAATCAAATCTTCAATAATAACCATTTTTTGACCTTTCAAGACTCGCCCTTCAATCTGGTTCCCAGCACCATGATCTTTAGGTTTGCTGCGGATGTAAGCAAAAGGAAGTGACATCTTATCAGCAATAATAGCTCCGTGGGGAATCCCTGCTGTGGCTGTACCAGCGATGACCTCAACTTCTGGAAAATGGTCCTTAATAGTGTCCACAAAACTATTTTCAATAAGGTTGCGTGTCTCAGGATAAGATAAGGTGATGCGATTATCAGTGTAAATAGGGGATTTGATCCCAGAGGCCCAAGTAAAAGGATTCTCGGGTTTTAAATAAACAGCTTGAATATCAAGTAAATCGGCTGCAATTTGGCTTGCTAATGTCATCTTTTCATCTCCTTGTTATGCGTTCGTTTTTTCCATGTCAACTCATCATTATGTGTTGGCTTAACTTGTCCATTCAGCTTTTATGGCTTGGTAAGCAGCCACGGGGTCTTCTGCCTGAGTAATAGGACGCCCAACCACAATATAGTCACTTCCAATAATTCTTGCTTGAGCGGGAGTCATGACGCGTTTTTGATCCCCAACAGCACTACCTTTTGGTCGAATTCCAGGGGTTAAACACACAAATCCGTTAGGGGTTTCAGCTTTGATGCCTTCTACTTCATGAGCTGAACAAACCACGCCATCAAGTTGAGCTTTAGCTGCTCCCTTGGCATAATGTAAAACGGATTCCAAAAGACTAGACTGAATGTTTTGGTCGTCTCGCATTTGTTGCTCAGTGGTAGAGGTTAACTGAGTTACTGCTAGCAAGATTGGACCTTCTCCTAAACCTTCTCTAGCTGCTTTTAGCATCTCAACACCCCCTGCTGCTTGAACAGTTGCCATATCAATTTCCAATTGTTTCAAGACTTTCATTGCAGAATACACGGTATTGGGAATATCATGTAATTTCAAGTCCAAGAACACACTATGTCCTAAACTTTTGACATATCGAACAATCTCTGGTCCTTGAGCGTAATATAACTCCATACCAATCTTCACATAGAGTTTTTCTTCTTTTGGAAAAAGTGAAAGAAATGCTGTCACCTCCTCAACTGTTGCAAAATCTAGGGCAATAATCGGTCGTTCTTCTCGCATAACTCATCCTTTCTAAGTGCACTTAACAGGGTTAGACTAGCAAAAAACCTCGCTTCCAAAGAAGCGAGGTTACACCAAAGTAAGAGGGAAAGTTCACCCTCTTTTTCTCCTGTATTCCTTGTTCGCCTCTCTGGACGTCATTTAAAGGTTTTTATATTATTTTAGTTATTGTATCTTTTTTAGTCACAGAAGTCAACTGTCGCTATCAGCTTTAATCCATTGCTTGATGATGTTCTGCAACAGCCACTTTAGGGCTTTGATAATGTTTGATAAAGGCTTCTTCTTCTAAGTTGACCAATTTAATGTGGTCATAAAGCACCTCTGGAATAGGCTCTTCTTTGAGGGACATGGCAATAATTTTTAAGGATGAGAAGACATCAATCAATACACCAAAAACTCGAATACGTTTATCACCAATAATAGCTTGAAAAACTTCCTTTGATTGACACAAATCAATGAGGTGGTCTACCCCCTTGATCCAATTGTCAACAATATCCAGCGTTTTATTCATTAATTTAAACGCTGATTCCTCATACCAAAAGGTCGATTCAATTAAGCGTTGTTGCTTGTCTAAAGTATCGATGGCAGCAACAATGTCCCCCAATTCAGATTGAACCAAATGAGTTGGAAATTCACCTCCAAGTATGGACGGTGTTCGCTCAACAAGCTTCAATTCATCACGAAAAAGGGTCAAATAGTGGATACTGACTAATAATTTTTGGATTAAGTTTTGATGACTAGTTTGTTGAGTCATATTCACACGATCACCACCCTTTGATTAGAAAAAAACTGATTTGTTAATACTATTAATATAACACAAGAAAAATAAAAGGGCAACGAAATTGCTGAAAGTGATTTTTAAAATCTTGGGACATTAAAGTCCTAATTTGCTGGGAAACTCACTAAATAGCCAACACCAGTTAAGGCATACTTTCGAAACATTTGTGCTTGCGTCTTTATTTTTTTTGAGATAGACTGTATCTATGAGAATCCAACAATTACATTACATTATCAAAATTGTCGAATGCGGCTCTATGAACGAGGCGGCCAAACAATTATTTATTACACAGCCAAGCCTTTCCAACGCGGTCAAGGACTTGGAAACTGAAATGGGGATTACTATTTTTATCAGAAATCCGAAAGGGATTACCTTAACAAAAGACGGGGTGGAATTTTTATCTTATGCGCGTCAAATCATTGAGCAAACCTCGCTTTTAGAAGACCGCTATAAAAATCAGAACACCAGCCGAGAATTATTCAGTGTCTCTTCTCAACACTATGCCTTTGTTGTTAATGCTTTTGTGTCGCTCCTCAAGCGAACAGACATGACCCAATACGAGCTATTTTTGCGTGAGACGAGGACCTGGGAGATTATTGATGACGTTAAAAACTTTCGTTCTGAAATCGGGGTTCTCTTTATCAATGATTATAACAGGGATGTTTTGACGAAACTCTTTGATGATAATCACTTGACGGTAACCTCTCTCTTCAAGGCTCATCCTCATATTTTTGTCAGCAAGTCAAACCCTTTAGCTAAGAAAAGTCTTTTAAGCTTGGATGATTTGAGCGATTTTCCTTATCTGAGTTATGATCAAGGCATTCACAATTCCTTTTACTTTTCAGAGGAGATGATGGCTCAAATGCCTCATCGTAAATCCATCGTGGTCAGCGACCGTGCTACTCTCTTTAATCTCATGATTGGTTTAGATGGTTACACAGTTGCTAGTGGTATCTTAAATAGTAACCTCAATGGAAATCAGATTGTGGCTATTCCACTAGATGTCCCTGATGTTATTGATATTATCTTTATCAAACACGAAAAAGCTAATCTTTCTAAAATGGGGGAACGGTTTATTAAATACCTAATTGAGGAAGTCTCTTTTAGTCAGCCGCCTTTCTAATAGATCACAAAAAAACACGGTAGCAAAACCTTTTAGGGTTGAGTTACCGTGTTTTTGTTAGCCATGAAGTCTAAGCTACCTTTAAAGACCCAGTTCCGTTTTAATAATGGCATTCATTTGATCAAAGTAAAATGGTTCACTTTGATAATTCACACCTGAAAAAGTCGCTAAGGCGATAATATTTTCCAGAAAAGCCTGAGAAGAAAAATGAGTTGTCCGATGTAATTCTTCTTCATCAAAGGGCTTAATCAAATGTGCTAAGGGATTACGAACCGATTTTTCAAAGGTTCTCAAAGAAAGAACAAGATCCTTGATTTCTTGAGGTAAATGGGTCAAAGCTAATAAATCGGCCAAACTTTTGGTAGTGACGTTACGGGATTGTCTTTGAGATAAATAAGTTTTGAAAACCTCGTGTTCAGATTCCAACATGGCCTGAAAATGCCAAGTATCATATTGGTCATTCTTTGTGTCAAAAATATAACGTTTAATATTTGGAATTTCTGCCTCTATTAATCTGAGAAAAAGCCGATAAAGAATAGGTGATACAGACCTGACAAAGTCAATGATAGCACCATTCTTCACCTTAACTTCCAAATCTAAAATATAGTTGGCAATTTGTTCTTCTTCAAGTGTTTGGTTTAGCCATACTGACAGACCATAGTTTTTTTCAATAGTCTGATTCTCTGCTTGATGCTCTGACAAGAAATTGAGGTTTAATTCTCGCCGTTCTTTGAGCATTTCTAATAAATAGAGAGCGGGTTTTGGAAAATCCGATAATGTTTGTGCAATCTTAAAGGCGTGATTATAAGCATAGACATCCAAAAGGATGTCTATTGTTTGAGTATTAATCATTGGCAATTAAAGTTTCCAAACCAACTTTCATCATATCAGTGAAAGTGGTTTGACGCTCTTCAGCTGTAGTATCTTCGGTTGGATCATTCAAGTTATCTGAGATCGTCATGATTCCAAGGGCTTTAACCTGGTGTTGAGCCGCTAAGTAATAAAGAGCTGCTGCTTCCATTTCAATGGCTTTAACACCCAATTTACCAAGAGCCATGTTGCGTTCAGGCATGTTAGAGTAAAAAACATCAGAAGAGAGTACATTCCCAACGTGAGTTGTCACACCCATTTCTTTGGCAATATGGTAAGCCTTATCAAGCAAGCCAAAATCAGCAATTTGCGGGAAATCAAATTCTGGGAAATCGTTACGAATAATGTTTGAGTTGGTCGCGGCTGCTTGAGCAAGTACCAGTTCACGCACATGAACATCAGGGTCGATGGCACCAGCAGTACCAACACGAATCAATGTTTTCACGCCGTAGTCAACAATTAACTCACGAGCATAGATGGAAATAGAAGGCATTCCCATCCCCGTTCCCATAACAGAGACACGGTGGCCTTTGTAAGTTCCTGTGTAGCCAAACATGTTACGGACCTCATTGAAGCAAACAGCATCTTCAAGGAAGTTTTCCGCGATAAATTTCGCACGTAGAGGGTCTCCAGGTAGAAGAATTTTATCAGCAATATCGCCTTGTTTGGCAGAAATATGAATAGACATCAGTTATGATACAGAGAGCGACCAGAAAATGACTGAAAAATAGAAGACTGACAAGAAACACCATTTTCTTAGGCAGTGTCTCCTTTTTTCCGAGTTTTTCGCTTGAGTTCAAATCAGAAAGAACTAACTCTCTTTCCTTTCTTATTTTTAAATTAAGTGGATGGGAAAGATGCCCACATTCCGTTATATAGAATATGGAATCCATCGCACATTTATTCATTTATTATTTTTTGTTAATTAATAATCCCAGAAAATTGCATGCTAATCCTAGAATAATAAAGGAAAGAGCACATTTTACGAGACCTTTAATGGCAAACACGATACCAATTAAACTGAGAAAAATACATGAAACAAATAATATTTTCTTAGTTTAATATGATACCTACTTATCATATTTTCCTATTTTTCTTCTTCTGAAAAAGCAAGTGGCATGAAGGGTAACCCCGTACCTAAAAATATGATAGCTAATATTTCATTGTCAGATGCTAAATTGTATATTCTATAGCGAGTCCACTAAAAAGATAGATCAAGTGAGTACTCTCTTTTTTATCCTACAACTCAGCTAAAATAGCTTTAACAAGACCTTTGAAATCTTCTTTGATATGTTCAGTCACTTCAACAACTTCTTCGTGGTTCAATTCTGATTGGAAACCAGCTGCAAAGTTAGTGATGGCTGAAATGCCAAGTACTTTAAGTCCAGAATGAGCAGCCACAATAACTTCTGGCACAGTTGACATGCCGACAGCATCTGCTCCTAATACTTTGAAAGCACGGATTTCTGCTGGTGTCTCATAAGTTGGACCAGTTAAGCCCATATAAACACCATCTTCTAGTTTGATGTTCATTTTTTCAGCCACTTCATGTGCCTTATTGCGATAAACCTTAGTATAGGCATCAGACATATCAGGGAAGCGTGGACCAAACTCGTCCAAGTTTTCACCAATTAGTGGGTTATTTCCAGTCATGTTAATATGATCTGTGATTGCCATCAAGGTACCTGGGCCGTAGCCAATACCTCCAGCTGCATTTGTGACAAGAACGCCTTCACATCCCAGAGCTTTCATGACACGAACAGGGAAAGTCACCACTTCAAGCGGGTTTCCTTCGTAAAAATGGAAACGACCTTGTAGGGCAAGTACTTTACGACCAGCTAAATCACCGTAGACTAATTTTCCAGCATGGCCAACAACTGTTGATTTGCCCCAGTTTGGAATATCTGCATAATCAATAACAACAGGATTCTCTACTTCTTCAGCAAGTTCACCAAGTCCTGAACCCAGAATTAATCCAAATTCTGGAGCTTCAATTCCTTTAGCAACTAAAAAGTCTTTTGTTTCGTTAATTTTAGTCATCAATGACATCTTTTTCTCCTTTTACCTCAATAGGGTTCACAATCTCGCCATCCTCTTTAATATAAGGACTAGGCAGGGGAACAGGAAGAATATCCAGTAAAGTCTCAGAAGGACGGCAAAGTTTTACTCCTTTGCGAGTCACAACAATAGGACGATTGATCAAAATTGGATCCGCCAACATGGCATTAATAATGTCTTTCTCAGCTACTGCTTGATTTGCTAATCCATGAGCTTCAAATTCAGGAACATTGGTTCGCAAGAGTTCTCGCGCAGAGATTCTCATCGATTGTAAGAGCTCAATTAAAGTCTCCCGATTAGGTGGCGTCTGCAAATACTCAATAATAGTAGGATCAATACCTGCATGGCGAATCATGGCAAGAACATTACGTGAAGTGCCACAGTTTGGATTATGATAAATCGTGATTTCTTCCATTATCAATTACTAACTTTCTTATTTTAAGTGACCGAGGAATGACTCACCAATCATGGCTGTATCAACTCCAAAATTTTCTGCAACAGTTGCTGAAATATCCGCAAAATGCCCTTGTGGAATAAGACCATTTCCAGTAAAAGATGCAGAGTAGGCAAGCAATGGAATATATTCACGAGTGTGGTCGGTGCCTGCATAGGTTGGGTCATTACCATGGTCAGCAGTGATGAGAAGCAAATCGTCTTCTTTCATATTTGCGATGATTTCAGGTAGGCGATTGTCAAATTCATGCAAGCAGTCACGATAACCTTCTGGATCACGACGGTGACCAAAGTTGGCATCAAAATCAACAAGATTAGTAAAGGAGAAGCCTTTAGTAAACTCAGGTAATTGAAGGGTCTTAATAAGCGTGTCAATACCATGACTGTTTGATTTATTATGTCCCATATCATTTGTAACACCTGAACCGTTGAAGATATCATTAATCTTACCAACGGCATAAGTTGGGACACCTGCGTCAGCCAGTTTGTTCAAAACGGTATCTTGGAAAGGAGACACTGCATAGTCATGACGATTAGCTGTACGAGTAAAGTTTCCTGGCTCCCCTACATAAGGACGTGCAATAATTCGACCTAAAAGAGCAGGACGCTCAAGAGTAATGGAGCGAGCGTACTCACAAATCTTGTAAAGCTCTTCCACAGGAATAATGTCTTCATGAGCTGCAATTTGAAGTACTGGGTCGGCTGACGTGTAAACGATCAACTCACCTGTTTCCATTTGACGTGGGCCAAAATCATCAATAACCGCAGTTCCTGAATAAGGTTTGTTGGCCTCGCGAATGATTTTGCGACCAGAAAACTCCTCAATCTTAGTTAAAATCTCTTCTGGGAAACCATTCCAGAAAGTGTCAAAAGGTTCCGTAATATTCAAGCCCATAATTTCCCAGTGGCCTGTCATGGTATCTTTTCCAAGAGATACTTCTTCCAATTTGGTCACGTAACCAGTAGGATTGTCTTCTGCTGGAACGGTTTTTAGTGGCACTGGGCGAGGAATATTACCAAGTCCAATTTTTGCCATATTTGGAACAGTTAAGCCTGCTGTCTCTGAGATATGGCCGAGGGTGTCAGAATCTGTATCAGCTACACCTGCATTAAAGAATTTGTCAGAATCAGGCGCTGCGCCAATACCAACAGAGTCTAAAACAACTAAGTGAATACGATTAAATTTTGACATAAGTCTCCAATCTAAGGGAGGTTACGGTTGGCTCCCTAAAACCTATAAAATATTTTTAACACAGTTACTATGCTAAGACTAACCTACTTTAGGCGCTTCTAAAACAGTAACGCCCGATTTGCTCGCGACAATCACCTTATCGACCATACCATTAAAGAGACCGTGTTCCACAACACCAACTGTCCCATCTAACAAGTGACCAAAGGCAAGGGGATCCTCAATGCAACCCATATCAAGGTCAATAATATAGTTTTGCATATCGGTCACCAAACGACTGTCACCTTTCATCCGGAAAGAAGGTTTGTAACCAGCTTTTTCAAAGACACGGAGCAATCGGTCAGCACCATATTGAACCACTTCGACTGGTAATTTAAAGGCACCCAAATGCTCTACCATTTTAGAATCATCAACAACCCAGATATATTCTTTTGTTGGTGTGGCAACAATCTTCTCCATCAATAACGCTGCACCACCTCCCTTGATACCGTTGAAGTCTTTATCAACTTCATCAGCACCATCGACGGTGAGGTCGATGCTATCAATGTCATCTACTGATTTTAAAGGAATACCTAGACTTTCTGCTTGTTTACTGGTTACACTTGATGTCGTAACCCCGACCACTTGCAGTCCTTCTTCCTTTACACGACGGCCAATTTCTTCAACAAAATAATAAGCGGTTGATCCTGTTCCCAATCCAATGGTCATACCATCTGTGACATATTGGGCAGCAGTAACCCCAGCAATTTTTTTGAGTGCTTCCATGATTCCCCCTTATATTAGAATTGCGTCCTAGCACTTTATTATACCATGAAAGCGCCCGCTTGTTAATGAAAATATCTGATTTTCTCCTCTTGTCATAGCAAGACCTTGCTTTCTACTAGGACTTGATTTAAAATAGAGGGCATGAGTATAACTAAAGAATTTGATACAATTACCGCCATTTCAACCCCTCTTGGTGAAGGAGCTATTGGCATTGTTCGTCTATCCGGGACAGATGCGCTTGCCATTGCACAATCTGTTTTTAAGGGAAAGAACTTAGAGCAAGTCGCCTCACACACCATTAACTATGGCCATATCATTGATCCTAAGACAGGAACTATTATCGATGAAGTTATGGTGTCAGTCATGCTAGCCCCCAAAACCTTTACCCGTGAAAATGTAGTTGAAATCAACACGCACGGTGGTATTGCAGTAACTAACGAAATATTACAATTACTGATTCGACAAGGGGCTAGAATGGCAGAGCCCGGTGAATTCACCAAACGCGCCTTCTTAAATGGTCGTGTTGATTTGACTCAAGCTGAGGCCGTCATGGATATTATTCGTGCTAAAACAGACAAGGCTATGACGATTGCGGTCAAGCAACTAGATGGCTCCCTTTCTCAGTTAATCAATGACACGCGTCAAGAAATTCTCAATACCTTAGCCCAGGTTGAAGTCAATATTGACTACCCGGAATATGACGATGTGGAAGAAATGACCACTGCTCTGCTGCGTGAGAAAACACAAGAATTCCAAAGCCTTTTGGAGAACCTCCTCCGCACAGCTAAACGCGGTAAAATTCTGCGTGAGGGCTTATCAACAGCTATTATTGGTCGTCCAAACGTCGGTAAGTCAAGCTTACTTAATAATTTGTTGCGAGAAGACAAGGCTATTGTGACTGATATTGCAGGAACCACCCGAGATGTCATTGAAGAATACGTTAACATCAAAGGAGTTCCTCTCAAGCTTGTCGATACGGCTGGTATCCGTGAGACAGATGATCTGGTCGAACAAATCGGAGTTGAACGGTCTAAAAAAGCTCTTCAAGAAGCTGACCTTGTTCTTCTTGTGCTGAATGCTTCTGAAAAACTGACCGACCAAGACCGGGCTTTGTTAAATCTCAGTCAGGACAGTAACCGTATTATATTGTTGAATAAAACGGATTTGGAACAAAAGATTGAATTAGAGCAATTACCAGATGACTACATTCCCATTTCCGTTTTAACCAACCAGAACATTAATCTGATCGAAGATCGTATCAACCAGCTCTTCTTTGATAATGCTGGACTAGTAGAACAAGATGCCACTTACCTGTCAAATGCCCGCCACATTTCTTTGATTGAAAAGGCAGTCCAGAGTTTAGAAGCTGTCAATGACGGCTTGGCGCTTGGCATGCCAGTTGATTTACTACAGGTTGATTTAACCAGAACTTGGGAAATTCTCGGAGAAATCACAGGGGATGCTGCTCCTGATGAACTCATTACCCAACTCTTTAGTCAATTCTGTCTTGGTAAATAACAACAGTCTCTAATCATCACAAAAGAGCTGGAACACTGTTCCAGCTCTTTTTGCTATCATAAGCATCTTATTTAATTAATTCGTAGATTGCTTCAGCATAAATAGCTGCTGAGCGATAAATATTTTCTAAAGGCATATATTCATTAGCTTGGTGCATAGTGTTTTCATCACCTGGGAACATCGCTCCAAAGGCCACACCACGTTCTAGCAAACGACCAAAGGTTCCTCCGCCGATAACTTGTTCGTAGCCTTTAAGACCTGTTTGTTTTTCGTAAACAGCAAGTAAGGTAGCTACTAATTCATCATCCATTGGCACATAATGAGGTGTATGTTCATGCTCAGAAAGGCTTACCTTAGTTAATCCTGGTAATTTTTCCAATCCTGCTTTTAAGGTTGCCGCATCAGTTCCTTTGGGATAGCGGAAATTCAAGGCGATGGTATTGTCAGCTGATTGACTATCAAAGGTGAAGACACCTGCGTTCATGCTCAGGGCTCCCATACGGTCATCGGTATAAGCAAGGCCTAGTTTTTCTGCCGCAAAGTCTTCATGAAGCACCTCACCTGCCACATGTAAATAATCCTTAGCAGCCCCTTCAAAGGTAAATTGATTCAGGAATTTAGCCAACAAGGTAGCACCATTAACACCCGCTTCTGGAGTCGACCCGTGAGCAGACTTCCCAATAATAGTTACTTCAATTTTACCATCAGTAGTCTTCATAGAGCCTTTAACACCATATTCTGATAAAAATTGCTCCAAGGCTGCTTCTAGCACATCAAGGTCATGCGGTGCCGTAATGACAGCTGTTGCAGATTCTGGTACCATGTTTTCACGCAACCCACCTTGGAAGCGATGAAGCACAAAAGCACCATTATTGTCACCAGCGAAATGGAGGTATTCGGTGATGTTTCCTTTCTCACCATTGATAATTGGAAATTCAGCATCTGGTGAGAAACCAAAGTCTGGATTTTTCAAACCGTTATGGGCAAAGTAATAATCCATATCCCCCCAGCCAGATTCTTCATCGGTACCAACAATGAAACGAACTTTTTTAGACACAGGAAGACCCAATTCTTTAATGATTTTCAGAGCGTAGTAGCACGCCATGGTTGGTCCCTTATCATCCGAAGACCCACGCGCATAGATGCGATCGTCTTTAATCACTGGCTCATAAGGGTCTGTATCCCAACCGCTACCAGCTGGCACAACATCAAGGTGACCAAAGATTCCTAGCACTTCATCACCTTGACCAAATTCAAAGTCACCTGCATAGTTATCAATATTACGCGTTTTGTAGCCATCACGCTCAGCCATTGCGAGGAAATGCTCTAAGGCCTTAACTGGTCCTGGTCCAAAGGGATGTTTGTCATCAGCTAATGTGTCATCGCGTTCTGAATTGATGCGTAACAGGTCAACTAAATCTGCTAACATGGCTTCTTTACGTTTGTCAACTTCTGCTTTAAAATCGATACTTGTCATTTTTTCTCCTTCTTATACTTCTTTCCTTAAAAAGGGCATCATTATTAAAAGTCCTAGATTTCCTAGTCTATACAACGAGGAATAAAAGAGCATCTTGCTTTAGCTGTCAGATAAGGTAAAACCATCAAGAGGTATTTATCAGCTGACACTAACAGCGTGAGACGATGTAGATAATAATTACCTTCTTTCAATCACTTCGTCAACGGGTAGACGATAACTAGGTTCTGGTTTTTCATCACTGTAGCCAACTGTAATCAGCAATTCTGGACGGAAACGCGGATCAATGTCTAAAATCTCATTGGTCGTTGACTTATCAAAACCAAGAATAATATTAGATGCTATTTTTTGATCCGTCAAAGCTAACACCAAATTCATAGCCACAATACCAGCATTAATAGCTAAATACTCACCTGTTTGAACCTCGTTAAACGAAGCAAATCGTGGTGGCAATGTTTCCATGTAATAACCAATTAAGTCGTCTGGCAATGATTTGACACCAATACGAGCAATTTTACGAGAACGCAAGGCCAAATCAGTGTCTGAAAATAAGGCAATTACATATTGAGCCTGTTCTACCTGAAGTTTATTTGCTAGCGGTAAGCCTTTAGCAAGCTCATCTTTTTTCTCTTGAACCACTACAAATTTCCATGGTTGAATATTGTTAGCACTAGGTGCTAGAGTCGCAATTTCAATCGCCGTTCGCAAGTCATTATAGTCAACTGACTTGTCATTAAAGGTCTTAATGGCATGACGTTTTTTGTTCAATTCTAGAAATTTCATCTCAAAACTTCCTATCTAATTCTGATTTTTAATACCCTTTCATTTTACCATAAAAAGTGTTTAAAGCCTTCTGAAAATCACAATTTCACGACATTTCTGTTTTTTATTACTAATTAGTGCAAATATCTTGATTTATTTCTTTTTGAGCAGTAAGATAGCTATATCAGAATAATATTAAGACTGACCAACAGGAAAGTCTGCTACAATTCACCTCAGTTAGGGAAATATCTCTACAGGGTATCCAGCTATCTGAATTGCAACACGACTTTCCTTCAAGGTCGTGTTTTGTCATTAGCTAAAGGAGGACATTCGTATGAGTAAGATAAAAGCATCTGATGCGATGATAAAAGTTATTGAGGCTTGGGGCGTTAAAACCATTTATGGACTTCCTGGCGGATCCTTTGATTCCACCATGAATGCTCTATACAATCGCCAAAACAGTATTCAGTACATTCAAGTGCGCCACGAAGAAGCTGGGGCTCTTGCTGCAGTCGGAGAAGCTAAGGTCACTGGTCGTATTGGTGTCACCTTTGGCTCTGCTGGACCTGGGGCTGTTCATTTGCTCAATGGATTATATGATGCTAAACACGATGGCGTGCCTCTACTTGCCCTCATTGGTCAAGTACCAACCTTCATCTTATTTCCAAGAATTAAATGAAAACCCCATGTTTGAGGATGTTGCCATTTACAACCGTACTGTTATGACAGCCGAGCAATTGCCTTATGTCGTGGATGAGGCGATCCGACAAGCCTATGCCCACAAAGGGGTTGCTGTGGTAACTATTCCAAAAGATTTAGGATGGCAAGATATCGAAGACACTTATGTCTCAACCGCAGTGCATTATCAAAAACCTTTGTTGCCAGTTCTAAATCCTGAACACATTGATCAAGCGCTAGCTCTCTTACAAGCTGCCAAACGCCCTCTTATTTATATTGGGCTTGGTACTCGTGGGGCGAGAGAAGATATTATGGCCTTGGCAAAACAACTAAAAGCGCCAATTTTAAGCTCAGCGCCTGCTAAAGGTATTGTTCCCGATGATTTTGAACTCTATATGGGCTCTGCTGGTCGGGTAGCTAGTAAGCCAGGTGTTGAGATGCTACAGCAAGCTGACACCATTATTACATTTGGAACAGACATGCCTTTCCAAGGACACTTTATTCAAGATGACACGACATATATTCAAGTGGATATTGACGGTACCAAATTTGGTCGCAGACATCACGTTGACTTAGCTATTCTTGCCGATGCCAAACAAACCATCAAGGCCTTGCTTGAAAAAGGCAGAGAATTACCTGAAACAGATTGGTACCGTGTTGCTTTGGCCAATAAGAAGAAGCTATTAATAACATGGCCACTAAAGATGCTATCTTCCAAATTGATGTAGGTAATGTTACCATTGACGCCGTTCGCTTCCTCAAAATGAATGATCAACAAGCCTTTACGACTAGCGGTTGGTATGCTACCATGGATTATGCCCTTCCAGCAGCTATTGGAGCTCAAGCAGCCTACCCCGACCGTCAGGTTTAGTCCATTTCAGGAGATGGTGGTTGGACCATGAACATGCAAGATATTGCAACGGCTGTCAAATACCGCATGCCAATCATCAACGTGATTTTGACCAATGAGAGCCTAGGTTTTATTGAAGCAGAGCAAGACGATATGCCACAACCCCATTCTGGCATTGACCTCATGGATATTGATTTTGGTAAAGCTGCTAGTGCCATGGGCGCTAAGGGCTTTACGGTTCATAATTTAGCAGAACTCAAAGCGGCTTTCCAAGAAGCTCAAGGGGCTACTGGTCCTGTGATAATTGATGTTAAAATCGCTAACGATCGTTCTCTTCCTGTGGAACAGTTACGTTTGGATTCTGAAACATACGATGCTGATCTCGTGCGTCAGTTCACAGAAACTTACGAAACCCAAGGATTGTTATCATTTAGTAAGCTATTGAAAAACGTTCAAAGTCACTAAGATAAAAAGAAAAACGTCTGAACGGAAATGTTTCAGGCGTTTTTAATTGTGATTAACTTTGCTGACTGTCTGTCAGATGCTGATGGACAGCTGATGCCACCGCCCTAGGAATCCCTAACGAATGAATCTCATCTGGACTAGCTGCTGCAATGGCTGTCATGGTTTTAAAATGTTTAAGCAGTATCTGCTTGCGCTTCGGACCTAGTCCTGGAATCTTATCCAATTTCGAAGAGAATGAATTTTTACTGCGAACCTGTCGGTGGAAAGTAATCGCAAAGCGGTGCACCTCATCTTGGATGCGATGCAAGAGGAAAAATTCTTCTGAATTACGGGGTAAGGGGACTACCTCGAGTGGCTTTCCAAAGAGCAATTCATGGGTCTGGTGCTTATCATTTTTTTGCAAACCCGCAATAGGAATCGTTAAACCTAGTCGGTCTTCAATCACTTCTCTGGCCGCATTGACCTGCCCTAGCCCACCATCAATGATGATTAAATCAGGAGCTACCAGTCCTTCATGTTTAACGCGGCTATACCTTCGAAAAATCACTTCCCTCATGCTGGCATAATCATCTGGGCCCACCACTGTTTTAATCTTAAATTTACGATAATCTTTCTTACTAGGTTTCCCGTCAACAAAAACAACCATAGCCGCTACGGGGCTTGTCCCTTGAATATTGGAATTATCAAAAGCCTCAATCCGGACTGGCTTGTCAATTCCTAACAAGTAGCCTAGATTGTCAATGGCACCGCTAGTTTTCTTAATATCTTTTTCCAACAAATCAAATTTCTGCTGAAGGCTAACACGTGCATTCTTGGTCGCCAAAGCCACCAATTGTTTTTTCTCACCTCGTTGAGGCTTGATGATTTTAGTTGGCACAATGGCCGCTACTAGTTCTTCGTCAATAGTTTCTGGAATAAAGACTTCTTTGGGGATAAAATGCTGTTTATCTTGATAAAACTGCCCCATATAGGTTAAAAAATCTTCTTCTGCCTCGTTATAGTAAGGAAAAAGGTTAACATCCCGCTGAATTAATTTCCCTTGACGGACAAAGAAAACCTGTACGCACATCCAGCCCTTGTCAACAAAGTAGCCAAAAATATCTCTGTCTTGCAAGTCCTTACTCATCACCCGCTGCTTGGTGCGCATGATGGCAATACCTGAAATCAAATCTCGATATTCAGCGGCACGTTCAAATGCCATTTCTTCAGAAGCTGCTAACATTTTTGCCCGCAGCCCATCAATAATCTTGTCATCCTTACCATTCAAAAAGTGTTTGACATCCTCTACCAGACCATCCCAATAAGCCTTATCTGTATGGCAGATAGTATGAGCACAACACTGTCCTAAATGGTAATAAAAACAGACCTTATTGACAGGGTTTTTACATTTCTTAAAGGGAAAAATGCGATCCAGCAATTTTTTCACTTCGTTAGCGGTGTACGAATCTGGATAGGGCCCGAAATATAGACCGTCATTTTTCTTAATCTGTCTCGTAATAAGCAAGCGAGGAAAGGTCTCATTGGTGATTTTGATAAAAGGATAAGACTTGTCATCTTTGAGCTTGATATTATACTTGGGCATGTTTTCTTGAATCAAGTTGATTTCAAGCAAGAGAGCCTCAGTATTTGATTCGGTCACAATAAATTCAAAATCAGCAATCTCAGACACCAATAATTCTGTTTTGGTATCATGGCTACCACGAAAATAAGACCGCACTCGGTTCTTCAAATTCTTAGCTTTACCTACATAGATAATAGTTCCCTCTTTGTCCTTATGCAAGTAGCAACCAGGACTATCTGGCAAGAGTTCTAGCTTGTGTTTAATCAGTTCATTCATGCTACTAGTTTATCAAAAATTTGGGTTTTTGACCTCAAAAAAGAGCCCTAGGGCTCCTTGATTGATGTAGACACCATTTTTACTGACTATCGTTATCTGGTGAGCGTAGTCTTTGAAAAATCCTTTGATTTAGTAGTATTGATTGCCACTGATGGCAACAAAGCGTTTCCCCTGTGCCTGTAAAACCTCAAAAACATGGGCAAAGCGCTGACGGTCATAATCATTAGCATCTGTTAAAAAAGCGCCATCCATATCTGTTGCAAAAACGTTAATGTCCATAATATCTCCAAAAGAACCCCTAAAAACAAGCACTATGTCCTTAGGGGTTGAAAAATTACTGTTGATTTGGGGTGTAGATAAGGTGTTCATTTACAAAGGAGGTAAAGCCAAGCTCACTCAATTCACGGCCATAGCCTGAATTTTTAATCCCACCAAATGGGAGTTCTGGAAGACTAGTCCATCCTGAGTTGATAAAGGACATACCAGTTTCAATCTTAGCAGCCACTGCTTCCGCATGCTCTTGATTGCTACTAAAGATAGTACCTCCAAGACCATAGTTAGAGTCATTAGCCACTTCAATCGCTTCTTCTTCAGAAGACACTTTATAGATTTCACCGACTGGGCCAAAGATTTCTTGGTAGTAAACAGGGTTGTCTTTTGTGAGGCCAGCAATAATGGTTGGCATGACGAAATTACCTGGATGATCAATCGCTTCACCACCGTACACTAATTCAGCACCGTTGTCCAAAGCTAATTTAATTTGAGTAAGAACATCTTCTTTAGCTTGAGCTGATGATAATGGTGCCAACGTCGTTTCGGGATCCATTGGGTCACCCCATTTAGCTGTTTTGAAGACCTTCGTTAACAAGTCTTTGAAACGGTTATAGTCTTTGTCAAGCACGATAAAACGTTTCGATGAGGTACATACTTGTCCTGCATTGTAGAGACGAGAGAAGTAAAGAACCTTCTCTAATTGATCCCAATCCGCGTCATCAAGGATAATAAAGGCATCATCACCACCCAATTCAAGGGTTGTTTTTTTCAAGTTTTTACCAGCTTCTTCTGCAATGCTAGCTCCTCCACGTTCGGAACCTGTCAAGCAGACACCAACCACACGTTTATCAGCAATCACTTGTGATACTTGGTCATAAGAAATAAACAAATTGGTAAAACTACCTGCTTCAGCACCAGCTTCAAGAACTAATTCTTCGAAAGATTGGGCAGAGCGTGGGCAAATGGACGCGTGTTTTAAAACCATTGGGTTCCCAACAATAAAGTTTGGCGCAAAGACCCGCATGATTTGATAGTAAGGAAAATTCCAAGGCTCAACAGCTAGGATAACACCTGTTGATTGTTTCAAATAGTAAGCCTGACCAGAATCTGTTTCTAGTGGCGTAGACATCAAAAATTCATCTGCCTTATCAGCGTAATAATCAGCAATATCAGCACAAAGATCTACTTCACCTTGGGCTTCTGTGAACAGTTTTCCCATATCTTTGGTCATGATTTCAGCGTATTTGTCTCGGTCACGACGAAGAATATTAGCCACTTGATGAAGCTGGGCTTTACGTTCTTCTAGATGATCTTCCTGACGCCATTTTTTATAGAGAAGGTGAGCTCTTTCAAGAACATCTGCCACACCTTGGTCGGTCATGTTATCGAATGTATGAAGGACTTCATTTGTATAAGGGTAAATTGTTTGATAAGCCATCACATATAGCCTCCTTTTCTTAATACCTTTAGTCTATCAGAAATTGAAATCGATTTCAAAAAATGGCTACGCTATTTTTAAAGGCTGTTGTCAGTTGTTCCCACAATAGAGGTCAGCAGGGCTTGATAATCTGACACCTCATAAGTCGGATGAACAGGGCTGTTATTCAGGAGGTGCTTCGGGTTGTACCATAAGGTATCCATGCCAGCATTAATTCCCCCTTGAATATCAGCCGATAAACTGTCCCCAATCATCAAAGCCTGGTCAGGTTGGTAATGAGGCACCTGCTGGGTCATCCAATCGTAGAAAGCTTTGTTAGGTTTTTGACTACCCGACTGTTCTGAAATGAAAATGGCTTTGAAGTAAGGCGTCAAACCAGACGCTTCCAATCGACCTTGTTGGATTGTTGCGATACCATTGGTTGCCGCATATAGGTTGTAGCCTTTGGCGACTAGTTTTTCTAACAGTTCCTTAGCACCAACATAAACTTGTCCTTGATGCTTTAAATGCTTTTGATAAGCTTCTGCTAACTGCCTACCATCAACCGTCACTCCAAAATGAGCAAATAGCAGAGCAAAGCGAGAATTAATCAAGTCTACTTTACTAATATCCCCATGTTCCAATCGTTTCCACAGGTTTTGGTTCATCGGTTTATAGTAGTCCTTATAGGCCTTAATATCAGTAACTTGATATTCTTCTAGCAACTTGGTCAAGGCAACCTCTTCTGCCGCACCAAAATCAAGTAAGGTATGGTCAAGATCGAAAAAAAGATGTGTATATGTCAAAGTAATCTCCTCACTAGTGATTATCCTATTATACCACACCCTTAAATTGGTTTAAGGCTTGACTCAAATAATCCAAGTTATTCTCATTTTTTCAATTGACAAGTGAACATATTAGCAGTAAACTGAAAACAAGAAACAAATCAAAGAAAATTGATATGAGGAAATCCTAGTGAGTAATTATCATAACGGCATTCAGATTTTTAAAGCACTAGCCGATAATAATCGTCTTACTATTTTAGAGTATTTAAAAAATGGTGAAACCTGTGCCTGTGTGTTAATAGAAGAGCTAGGTATTGCACAATCTGCCCTATCCTATCATATGAAAATCTTGTGCCAATCTGAACTTGTAAGGAGTAGACAAGAGGGGAAATGGAAACATTATAGCCTGAGTGCTGCCGCTGGCCAAGAAGCAGTTGACCTACTAAATGATATTCTATCCCTTCATGGTCATTCCTCTAACAATTGTGAATGTCGACAAAAGTCATCGTGAGGATGGCTTTCATTTTAGAAAACAAATCAAAAATATTTGATGTCACTTAAAAGGAGGAAGCATGTGGTTATTTGTACAAGAACACATTCTAGGAATGAAATGGTTAAATGAGCTAATTGGAAAAATTCTCTCGTCTTTGGGAATAGAGCTATCATCAAGAATCGGAGGAAGCCTACAGTTTTTCTTTTACGACGTAATTAAAATCACTATTCTACTTGGCGTTTTGATTTTTAGCATCTCATACCTCCAAAGCTACTTCCCACCCGAACGTAGTCGTCGTATACTCACTCGATTTAATGGGCTAACAGCTAACTCGATAGCAGCGCTGTTAGGGACAGTAACCCCTTTTTGTTCCTGCTCTTCTATTCCACTTTTTATGGGGTTTACCAGTGCAGGGCTTCCAGTTGGTGTTACTTTTTCATTTTTGATTTCATCTCCCATGGTTGACTTAGGCAGTTTAGTTCTTTTAATGAGCATTTTTGGAGCAAAAGTTGCTAGTCTTTACGTTGTCCTTGGCTTGGTAATTGCCGTTCTTGGTGGTCGACTCATCCAAGCACTAGGGATGGAAAAATATGTAGAAGAATTTATCAAGAATGCACCGTTGACTAATGCCACATTAAAAAAATTATCCTGTCAAGATCGGCTAACCTTTGCTAAGGAACAAGTTATTGAGACCTTTCAAAAAGTCTTTCCTTATATTTTAGTTGGGGTTGGTATCGGCGCCCTTATTCATAATTGGATCCCAGATCATTGGGTAACTAGCATACTAGGCAGCCATAACCCTTTAGGAGTCATCCTTGCTACTGTTATCGGAGTACCTATGTACGCTGATATTTTTGGAACAATACCCGTCGCCGAAGCATTGTTAGGTAAGGGCGCGCAGTTAGGAACTGTTTTGGCTTTCATGATGGCGGTTACAACTCTCAGCCTACCATCTCTCATTATGTTAAAAAGAGCTGTTAAGCCACGTCTACTAGGTACTTTTATCGCTATTTGTACTCTGGGGATTGTTTTAGTAGGTTATTTATTTAATATGTTACAATATCTCATCATTTAGGAGGAATTCATGATGACTCAAACCATTTTTAAAGTGTTAGGATCTGGTTGCAAAAAATGCAATCTTCTAGAAGAGCATGTGAGACAAGCTTCTCAAGAAGAAGGTGTCCCAGTAACCATTGAACACGAAAAAGACTTTACCGAGATTGCTAAATATGGTGTTATGGCGACCCCGGCTTTAGTATTGAACGAGGAGGTTGTTTCTTCTGGTAAAGTATTGACAGTTGAAGATATTAAAACCATTCTTCGCAACAGTTACCAATCATAAGCTTGACCAACTCTTTGATAGACATCAGATTTGATCAGTTCAACAATTGCAAAAAGGCCATGGACGTTAATTGAGGCTCCAAAAGTTAGATAAATATCTAACAATTAAGAGTCCGTTCACTTGTAGTCCAGGCCTTTTGACGTCTATTATGGTTATTTATCGTTTCAATGCTTTGCAAGCTCTGATTCTGAGATAATTTATTGTTCTTTTTCGTTCTAGAAATATGATTACGACAAAAATAGCGCCCAACCCGTTCTCGACGTCAGTACTGATTTAGCTCCAATTGGCTACTCCTGTTCGATTTCTCTGACAACTTGGCAAGGGACACCTGCTGCGAGGGAATTAACTGGAATATCATGGGTGACGACTGATCCTGATGCAATCACACAGCCACTGCCGATGGTGACACCAGGCATGACATTGACATTCGCACCAAACCAGACATTATCACCTATGGTAATTAGTAAGGCCTTTTCCAGACCCTCATTGCGGCGTTTATAGTCTAAAGGATGATTGGCCGTATAAAAGCCTGTCGAAGGACCAACAAAGACATTGTCTCCCAAGGTAATCTTTGCACCATCCATGAAGTAACAATTACTATTCACAAAGCAATTCTTCCCAAAAGTGATATTTGTGCCATAATCACACATAAAAGGACTAACCATCAAAGGCCTGCCCCATGAGTTGTTTTAGAATAGCAGAACGTTCCTCTTCTCGACTAGGTTTTAATTGGTTTAAATCAAAACATAGATCTTGTGCTTCCATGCGTTTTTGAATGAGTTCAGCATCAAAATTAGCATCATACCATTCGCCGCGATTCATTTTCTCAAATTCCGTTGTCATTAGTTACTCCTTTTTAGTGTATAGTTACTATACTACTTGCTCCTTCTTTTATCATTGAAAAATCAGCAATCTATGCCAGTCACTCTGATAAAAAGCAAGGTATCCATTCAACAGGCACCTCCCGACGAAAACTAGAGACAAACCGCCCTCTCATGAGGTTTAACAACTATCTAAACGCTTCCTTAAGCGTTCCACAAACTCGTAAGCTGCTGGACAAATCAAGGTATTCTTGAGCGTGAGATGATTAATCTGGTAGATTTTTTTGCGGTCTGTGTGAGGAAATTCTCGGCAGGCTTTGGGTCTCACATCATAAATGCTACAAAGATTGTCCCCGCCTAAAAACGGGCAAGGCATGGACTGGAAAACCTTATCACCATCCTCATCCACGCGCAAATAAGTTTTTTCAAAGGTTGCCAACTTCATCCGAAAGAGCTTGGCAATTTTGACAATATCAGCCTCTGTCAAGTCAGGCCCTAAATCTTTACAACAGTTAGCACAGGACGTGCAATCAATCTCTTGAAAAACCTCTTGATGAATGTCTTGGACGATCTTATCGAGATGTTTAGGTGGTTTTTTCTTTAAGGCTGCTAAAAACTTTTGGTGTTCAGCCTGCCGTTGCAAAGCAAGTTGATGGTATTTTTCAATATCAATGGTTTTTGGTGACATAATCCTGACTTTCTTAAGGGAACTTCCTTTTTATTATACCATAGAAAAAAGGCTTTAAAGCCTCTTTTCCAAGACTGAAACAGTTCTCCGTCCAGTCATTCTTTAATATCCTCCAGATCTTTCTCCAATTGGTTGTAGGTGTTTAATATCTTTTTCTTATGCTTGGTCACATAGGCATAATCTTCTTTTAGAGTAGTAATCTCCTCAAGTGGTTTCATGTCATGACTTGTCTGAGCGTCTTGACGAACGGGTCTGTTACTGGTTGACTGACCAAACGCATGTTGCACATCTCGAGAAAGCATAAAATTAATGAACAACTTGGCTTCTTCCATCGCTGGAGCATTTCTGACAATGGCCACAGATGAAGGGACAAACACTGTCCCTTCTCTAGGATAGACAATCGAAACGTTGGCGCCACTCTTTTGAAGATTAATGCAAGGGTCTTCATAGGTTAACCCAACAATCATCTTTCCTTCAGCGACAGATTGGTAGACATCCGACGAACTAGCAGCCCTCATTGAATTGGTATTGATGAGCAATTGCTTCACATAATCCCAAGCTTCTGAATGAGTATAGCCACCCTTAGCAAGTAATATATTTGTTAACTGCGAAAAAGCACTGGAAGACTTATTCGGATCAGCAAAAGCTATCTTTCCTTTTAAAGCTGGTTGAAGGAGATCTTCATAACTTGTGATGCTAAGTCCTTGTGCCAATTCATTATTCACAATTAAGACACTGCCATTAATGGTGTAGGGAGTGGCTCTGTCACTAGGCAATTGGTAATCTGGAAGGACTGTCGCTACCTCAGGAGACAGGTAAGATTCAAATAAGTGTTTATGACTTTCAAATTGCGTGTAATTGCCTCCAAAGAAGATGTCAGCTTTCAAAGAACTTCTCTTCTGACGCAAGCGATCAATGAGCTGGCCAGTCCCTCCTTGGATAATCTTAACCTTAATCCCATATTTTTCCTCAAAAGCAGGAATGGTTCCAGTCAAAATCGTTTGGCTATTCGGACTCAAAATCACGAGTTCTTTTGATGGTAATGTTCTAGAAGGTGATGAATTGGCAAGGGTGCAAATGCCAAGAAGAAGAAAAAGAACCAAAAGAACCAGGCTAATCCTCCAATTCCAATTAGGTTTTTTCATGACATGCTCCTTCGTGTGTTTTCAGAAAATGATGTTCTTTAAAAGCTTTGACTGTCTGGCCAAGGTATTTTTTAAATACTCTGTCAAAATAACGATAATCATAAATCCCAACTGCTTCTGCTATTTGGTATACCATTAAGTCCGGCTCTTTTTCCATTAGTTGAATGGCCTGGTTAATACGGTATTGGTTGATGTACTCATTCAAAGTCATTTGAAGGTGTTTTTTTACGATTTGATAAAGGTAACTTTCACTATATCCCAACTCATGAGCCAATTGACCTGTGGTAATTTTATCTTGAAAATGCTCATGTACCCAATCCAGAATAGCTTTGACAATGTCAGGAAACTGATCATTCACCTGCGGTAAAGGAAGGTAGAGAGAGGAACTTTCCTGTCTGCCTGCTTTCTTTTGACTTTCTATCTGATCAACGATGCTTTGAAGACAATCCCAAAGAGCAGCTTTTTCGATCGGTTTGGTTAAAAATTCCAGAACACCATAATGAATGGCTGATTGTGCATTAGGAAAATCGGCATAGCCTGATAAGATAATTTTGGCATAGGTCTGTTCCCTGGTCTCTTCAAACATCTCGAATGCGGTCATGATGGGCATGTTGATGTCTGTCAGGACAATATGTGGCTGACACTCTCGGATTAAAGCAGCGCCTGCTTTACCATCTTTGGCCTCGCCTACAACGACAATTCCTAAAGACTCATAGTCAACGGCGTAGCGCAGCCATTTTCGGATAATATGTTCATCTTCAATAATCACTAATTTGTACATTGACTACTCCTTCACATAATAGCTGACGGTGAACCGGTCGTCTTCTTGGGTAAACTCCAATGACACTTCTGAAAAATGATGTTTGAGACGACGGTAAGAATTAACCAGTCCATGATGAGATTCTGCCGCTTCCAGTTGTTCTCGAATGGTTAATTGCTTTTGAGGTGATATTCCTGAGCCGTTGTCACTCACCGCAAAGACAATGTGATTGTCTTTGCGATAACAAGCTATCTCAATCCGGACATCGTGACGTTCTTTTAATCCATATTTTATAGCATTTTCAATCAAAGGGAGTAAAAACAACTTTGGCACAGCGAGGTTTTCAAGGTCTAGCGAGAGGTGAAAACAGTATTGTAATTCTTCAAAACGCACCTGATTGATGACCAAGTAAGAATCAATCACACTTAAATCATCTTTGAGTAGGACAGGTTTGGTGGAATCTGTCAGACTATACCGCAGTAATGTGGTGAGCTGAATAACAATTTTTTCAGTTAAAACTGGATCGTAATGGCTAGTGATTAAAATGGTTTCTAAAGTATTGTAGAGAAAATGAGGGTTAAACTGAGCTTCCAACATCCGTTTTTCAAACACTAATTTTTGCATTTCCAAGGCCAAGGTCTTGTCATGTAGTTCCTGTAATTGTTCCACCATGTGATTAATCTGGCCAGATAAATATTGAAACTCGTCTTGGCTGTCCAAGTCAATCCGGCTTTTTTCCTGGCGAGAAATAGCTCCCATCTCTTGAACCATTTGATTGATGGCTATCGAATTTTTAGCAGCAATACGATCGGCCAAGCCACTCGATTTGCGCTGTAAAATCACAAAAATAATAAGAGAAGAAATGAGTGAGAACAAGACAACTGACGTAATTGGAATCAGCGGACGGTACATGTATAACCAGAGATTTCCTTGCAGTGCTACTTTTCTCACGACAAAGGCACGATGATTTTGGAAAACAAAGTAATCTTGCAACAAGGAACTATTAACCTTATCCAAACTGGAAGCGATAAAATCACGGTTGGTAAAGGTAAAAGTATTATCTAGTCGATCTGCAATGACCAAATCAGAGGTCAAGGTCTTACTTGGATGGAGAAAATCTTTACCATTCATGACTAAAAAGACATGCCCTTTAACTTTTTCTTGGCTGATTATTGGCTTAATCACCATCAGATAATGACCTTCTTCATTATCCATGGTTATTCTAAAGAAAGGCTTTTTGGACTTTGCTCCTGCCAAAACTTCCTGGATATAAACCGACTTGCTCAGAAAAGAACCCAGATGGGGATTGCTAGCAAACAAAAGGGTTTGGTTTGGGGAAAAGATAAAAAGATCAGTTGACAGTTGACTTGTTTGCCGAAGGTGAAAATAGTGTTTGCTCAACTCTTCAGCGCTAATGCCTCCATTTAGAAAAGGCTCAACACTCGTTTTTCCTAAGTCTTCTAACAAGTTCTCTTGCTTAGTCACGAAACGGTGATAACGGTCCGCAATCGTATTGACATCGCGGTACAAGCCAATTTGCTGTGGGGCTAAAGAGAAAATGACAAAAAGACCAATCAAAAGCACTGATAACATGAGTGATTGGTAAGAAAAATGCCGTGAAATGTCCTTTTGCAGTCGTTGTTTAAACTTTTCTTCCACCTGGTTACCTCGCATTTTTGTCTCCTTACATTATAGCAGATTCTTAACCGCTAACAGGTTTTTTCCAGAAATACTGCATCGCATCACGTTTTGCCATTAATGAAAAAAGATAAGTAAGACAAGAAAACTTATCTTACTTATCTTTGTTGCTAGAAGATTATTAGCAAATGCCTAAAAGGCCAAGAATAATGCCAAGGAACATGATACCAAACATAATCCAGTTGATATTAACCTTTTTACGTAAGAGCCAAAAGGCTGCCAAAGTTACCAAAAGCGGTACAATGCCAATAAATAACTGATCAAGGTAATCTTGAATAGAAGCTGCTTCTTTGGCACCTTTCGCAGCAACTGTAAGAATGGTTTTGAATTTCACATTTGAAGCGGTCATTGATCCAACCATCATCAACCCAAGCATGCTTGAGGTTTTGGTCACAATTTTGATGCCACCAGATTCGTAAAGTTTTTTGATAAAGCCTGCACCAACAGAATAACCGCCATAAAGACTGTAATAATGAATGATAAAAGCAGGGATATTATACAAGAGCAAGAAGACAACAGCACCCATGGCTGACCCTGTACTTGCCAAGGAAATCCCAATTCCTGCAGCAATAACCCTTAAAATTCCCCAGAAGAAGGAATCTCCAACTCCAGATATAGGTCCCATCAACGAAGCCTTAACAGCAGTGATAGCACTAGCATCAAAATCAGGATCTTCACTGTTTTTCTTTTCCATCGATGCCACAAGACCCATGATAAAGTTATTGATGTGCATGGTGGCATTGAACCATGTTGTATGACGGACCAGTGCCTCTGCTTTATCCTTATCAGTCTTATAAAAACGATTGATGACTGGTAGTAAAGTGTAAATAACCCCTACTGCGTGGTATTGTGTTGCCCCAGTACGACTAGCATTCATCGTCCATGAGCGCCAAAAGACTGAGCGAAGCATTTTACGGTCTTCTTTAGTCAAATTATCTTGTGATGTCATGCGAAGAAGGCCTCCTCTTCTGATTCTTTAGAGTCAAAGGTTGTTTGTTTACTAATTGCACCTCTAGTAATTGCGTCTAATTCTAGATCACGTTGGGAACTAATGACGCAAATAACTGCTCCTAGGGCAGCAACTGCAACCGCTGGTAATTTCAAATAAGCTGTTAAGACAAAGCCCAATAGGTAAAAAACAGCTAATTTGTTGGTCCACAATAATTTCATCAGCATGGCAAAACCGACAGCTGGAAGAAGGCCTCCCGCAGCACTCAAGCCATTCATGAGATTTTGAGGAATGTGTTCCACAAAGGCATTAACAGGTCCACTACCTACTAAAATACCAATGAAAGAAATAGAGGCAATGATTAAGTAATAGATAATCCAAGTGCCATAGTGGAGCATCACTAGTTTACCTTGATGGTTAGCTGCTGCAGCTTTATCAACCATTGGAGCAAAGATATTCATGAAGACGTTTTTCAAAAACATAACCACAAAGGCTGCCAACATTCCAATTGGAACAGCTAGAGTCATAGCTGCTTTTTGGTCAATATGTGAAATAATGGTAAAGGTTGTTGCCATGGCAGTCGCTGTTACAGGCTCAGCTGCAATAACACCCCCAATATTCACATTTCCTAGGAAGAGGGCTTCTAGAGAAGCTCCCATTAAAATGCCGACCTTCATGTCTCCTAAAAGAAGACCTGTGACCAAACCAACCACCAAAGGTCTTTCCATCATGCTTTGACCGGTTAAATAATTTCCCCCAAAACAAATCAACACAGCTAATGCTGCCATTGTTGCTGGTACTAACATACTTTTTACCTCTCTTTAGTTGACTAATTGGCTCAAATGAACCTTGGTATTGGATGGCAATACTTGGTTAAAGACATCAAGTTCTGGTAAACTGACTAATTCCTTTGCGGCTGCCATTTCTTCTGGGTTAAGTAAAAGACTTGGTGTCACTTTGACTTTGCTTGCTGGGTCTGATTTGTCAAAACGCCCCACATTAGCCACATTAACAGCTTCTAAGTCTGGAACTTCTTTAGCAATGGCACAAGCATCTTTGACAGAATTCACAATCACAAAGATACGCTTGTCAGTTGCGCGTGGATCATTAAAGAGCTTAATCGAGTCTTCAACAGAACGGATAAGCAGTTTCATGCCGTTTGGCACAGCCATTTTAAGCGTCATTTGTGTGATTTCATTTTTTGCAGCTTCATCATTAGCCACTACTAAAAGCGGCGCATTTAACTCTTTGGTCCATACAACTGCCACTTGCCCGTGAATCAAACGGTCGTCAACACGAATTTGGGTAATCATTTGTCTTCCTCCTAGATATTAATCAAAAAAGTCATCTTCTGAATTTGTCTCAGGGACCAAATCCACTAACTGAACTTGCGATTCATTGATAACGGTTACAATTTCATCTTTAGTAAGCGCTTCCCCTGGTTTTAAAAACACCAACGACAATAAAGTGGCTAAGTTACTGTTTGTGATTAAAAAGATATTGTCTTTGCCACTGTTCATTACAGCGGTTACCATTTTCTGATTCACACTGCCGCCTAACAAATCTGTAAAAATAAGGCCCTGCTCATCTGCTGCTACCCCAGCGATAAAGTCATCAATCCGGCTAGTGTAGTCACTATCATCAACATAAGCATCAATGGTTTCAAGTGTCTGTCCCATACCTGCTAAAATGTCAATAGAGCTTTGCAAACCACTGGCTAGTCTGCCGTGACTCCCAATGAGAAATTTTCGTTTCATTCCTATCCTCCTCTGTTAACAAAAACCGCTGAGTAAACGATAATTGCTTATCTCAACCAGTTGTCTTTACTGAACTGGTTTAACGATAGGTTTATTTTATCAAATGAAAACGTTTTAAAAATGCATTATTCTCTTTAAAATGTAGACAATTCTACACAAATAAGGTACAAAAAAAGAAATCAGTCAAACTGATTTCTCGTGTCTGATTACCAAATGCCCAAAGCGAATTGCATGCCTAGACTGACAAGAGTAATGGCTACCCAGCAAATAGCCCCTAAAAGGATAGCTTGACCGCCCGTCTTGATTAATTTAACCAGGTTTGTATTTAAACCAATCGCTGCCATAGCCATAACAATAAAGAATTTGGATAACTCTTTGAGAGAATGGAAAACATCGGCAGAAAGACCAAAGCTGGTCATCAGCGTTGTAATGAGGGAAGCTAATAAAAAGAAGAGGATGAAACGAGGGAATGACTTACTAAGGCTGAAGCCTTCTTCTGTAACGTTTTCGTGCTCTTTTTTAGCTCGGTAAAGAGATAAGCCTAAAGTAATTGGAATAATAGCCAAGGTGCGAGTCAACTTGACAATGGTTGCGCCATCTAGTGTATTGGAATGGTGAATGGCATCCCAGGCCGTGGCCGTTGCAGTCACGGAAGAGGTGTCGTTAACAGCTGTCCCAGCAAAAATAGCAAAACCTTCATTAGATAAACCTAATAATTGTCCTAAACTTGGAAATAGTAAAGCTGCTAAAATATTAAAGAGAAAAATGACTGAAATAGCTTTGGCAATCTCATCATCCTTTGCCTTAATGACAGGAGCTGTCGCTGCAATCGCTGATCCCCCACAAATGGAAGAACCTACACCCACCAAAGTAGCCGTATTCACATCCAAGCCTAACCACTTTTGCAGGCCATAGGCAACTAACAGCGCGGTGGCAACGGTTGAAACGATAATCGGTAAAGATTGCATGCCCACTGCCATAACTTGGGTTAAGTTTAATCCAAAACCAAGCAAAACAACTGCTGTTTGCAAAATATACTTGGATGTAAAACTAATTCCCTCTTTAGTCTTGTCACGATGGTGATAAAACAAGGCTAACAACATTCCTAAAAGAATAGCAAAAACAGGTGCTCCAATAATGGGAAATAAGCGCCCTAAATACCAGGCTGGAAGAGCTAAAAGCAGACAAAGTAACAAGCCTGGAAGTTTTCTTAAATAAGTTGACATACTAACCTCCTTTTTTCATTCCCTATTATAGACCTTTTACAAAGGCTTGTAAAATTGACCCTCATTCCTCAACACTTCTGTCATTTAGCTTTAGTGAGTCAACCATTGTGTTATTTGATTCCCTTTGTGAGCGTTAACAACTGTTGCAGACGATTATGGATATTTTCAGAAATATCTCGACGACGATAACTACCATAGGTTACCATCAATTGGTGAAGGGATTTTACCATCACCTTCTTTTTCTCATGATCAATAGACTGTAATGAACTGATTACACGCATCAAGGTTAAAAACGCCTTATCGTCAAGACTAAAGGCATTTAGACTAGTGATCCCACTAGAAGCCAAACAATCAAAAAAAGTATCACACAATAGTTTCAGGTCTTGTTTTGATAACTGATTGGTCCAGTCTTTAAACGTTTCTTCTAAATCATAACTAAGTGCGCTGCGCTTAGGTGCCCTTTTAAATTGAGCATTCGGCGTGATTTGCCAATTGACCATTTGATGTTGTAACAGCCCATAAGACTGGCTCTGAACAATTTTTTCAGGTACATCACAATAAAGCATAACACCTATAATAGCATCTTGTGGCTTTATCACAACCAGTCGACGGCGAATGGCTTGGTAACCTGGATGAGTAAGAAATTCTTTGATGAGACCAGGCGAGTCAAAAAGATAAATGTCCTTGAGAGAGGCTTGCACATTCTTTGGCACAAAACTAGCGGCATACAAGGCTAGGTTTCCTCCTTTAGAATGCCCACTCAAGACTAATTTTTGATTAGGGTAATAGGTGTGATAGGTTTTAAGGTAGTCTATAGCAGAGCGATGAGCTGGAATTTCCCGCATATAAGTAAGCTTGAAATCCTCTTTCCATCCAATCAAACTGTCATCGGTCCCTCGAAAAACCAGTTGAGTATAATCAATCGAAGGAAGACGAAACACCATAGCTGCAAACTGCTTTTCGAACTCAGTATTGATGTCATTGATATAGTGCGATAAGGTCAGTTCTGAAAACCGCTTTGACTGACACATCATTTGAAAGAGATCCAACCGTTCTTTGGTGTTTAAAAAATCATAGGGAGTCCCCTTGATTTCTCTAGTCTGCAGTAAAGGCAACTGACTTAGTTTAATTGTCGCCTCTAGGTGATTATCATCAGCCACTAACTCATCAAAAGCCAGGTAACCAATTTCATTAATCACCGCAACATCTAATTCATTTAAGGCTAAACTATGATAGTCACGGTGTCCATTAGTCTTTATATAATCTAAGAGGGTTGCCATTTTCTCACCAGCTTTCTTAGCTTTAGTTTACCTATCTTTTCATCAAGCGTCAAGTAACTTCAAACTCCCCATGACAAGCATCTACTATCTACTGCGAAGACAGTCAAAAAACCTAAAACCATAACCTGTTTTAGGCTTTCGATAAACAAATTGATTTTATCAAAGAATCATCTGTCACTAAATGGTCCCTTAATAACCATATCGAATTTGCAGTAAGGCATATAAATCATCCAATTGATCTGATTCTTTCGCTGATAAGGTGATCTGATGTTCCTTTAAAACTGTTGAAACTGCCACTGTCATACGACTTAAAATAAAAGGGATAGAGGACTCTCCTCTCTTTAACTCCTCATCAAAAGAGAGCAATACTTTTTGTAGTGGTTCTTTTCCACCACTTTGCTTCAAATCTGCCACTAAATCTTTGATGAGTAGCGAAGCTTGCTGTTGGCGCTCATTTCCTCCTGAGAACCAGTTTAGTCCAGACATTAAAGCGCTCCTCCAGAATGCCAACCAGCATTTCCGCCAGTGAGGACATTCATTACTGAATTATTTGCAATAGTAGTCCACGTTTCAGCCCAATTCACCCAGCACTTCACTTTATTACAATATAATCCATTACCTTGATAAACCGTCTTACCACTGCCTGCACCACCATCAATATATGCAAGCTTTTCATTATCCATAAAATCAAATTTTTCAAAAATCTTTGTATTCACGTTGAATATCTCCTGTATCTGTTTGTTTTGTCTGTTGCAACTCGACAATCCTATACTACCTTTTTTTCAACTCATTTTGATGTCCAAATCATCAACGGTCTTTTTATGGTCATGAACTGTTTTGATTATTCAAACTAATTCTATGACACACCTCAGAATAACTCGATATAACCCATACGTGTCTTTTAAAATATACCAGTTGATTTCTTAACGCAAGCCATCCCATTCAGCATAAAATTCATCTAAATAAGATACCAAAACCTGATGCCGATGCTCCGCAAGCTGACGACCGTAAGCGGTATTCATGCGCTCTTTCAAGGTCAGTAATTTCTCATAAAAATGCATGATGGCTGTACCATCCTTACGATATTCCTCAACAGTCATGGTCTCTCGCGGTAGTCTATCAGGATCATGAATCAGTCGACCGGTGTGACCTGAGTAAACCATACAACGGGCAATGCCAATGGCACCAATAGCATCGAGTCGATCAGCATCTTGAACAATCTTAGCCTCCAAATTCGTCAATGGTTTCCCGTGACCGCCTTTAAAAGAGATCGTATCAATAATCGTCATGACCAGCTAACCAAGCCAGAATATCTTGGCGAGCTTTCTTTGGATCAGCATTGAGTTTGTCATCAGCCATATCATGCAAGAGAGCTGCCAACTGACAGATGAAAACATCTCCCTCTTCCTCTTGGGCGATAATCTTAGCCAAGCGACAAACACGAATCACATGCCAAAAATCATGACCACTAGCATCCGCTGCCAGTTTTTCCTTGACCCAGGCTTCTGCTTGGGCTAATAGCTGCGCTTCTTTTTCAGTCATTTTGAAACCCTATTATTTCTCATCAAACAATGTGAGCCATTGGGCATAGCCTTCTTTTTCCATCTGGTCATAAGGAATGAATTTAAGAGCTGCTGAATTGATACAGTAACGCAAGCCTCCAGCTTCTTGAGGGCCGTCACTAAAGACATGCCCCAAATGCGATCCCGCTTCCCGACTTTTGACTTCAACCCGTCTCATTCCATAAGAAGAGTCATCGTGGTTCGTGACCATGCGATTTTCAATAGGTTTTGAGAAGGCAGGCCAACCACAGCCAGAATTAAATTTATCCAGTGATGAAAACAAGACCTCTCCACTAACAATATCGACATAGATCCCCTTCTCAAAAAAATCATCATATTTCCCTGTAAAAGGACGTTCTGTCGCCGCATGTTGGGTAACCTCGTAAGAAAGGTCGCCAATCCGTTTTTTCAAGTCATCTTTTGTCTCCATGAGAAACTCCTTTCAGGTGTGTTAATGCTTTCATTCTACCAAAAAAACGACAATCTTTTGAACCATTTGTTTAGAATCTGTTCTAAACTGCTCTTGATTAGCCAATTCTTACGCCTCTAAGAGATTCCAATTGACCAAAAAAGCCAGATAAGTAATCTGACTTTTTCAAAAATCATTATTTTTTGGCATCCTCATCCATTGAGAGAACACTCAAGAAAGCTTCTTGAGGGACTTCTACCGAACCAATCGATTTCATTCGTTTTTTACCGGCTTTTTGTTTTTCGAGCAATTTACGTTTACGAGACACGTCACCACCATAACACTTAGCCAAAACGTTTTTACGAAGGGCCTTGATGTCTGAACGAGAAACAATTTTTTGACCGATAGCCGCTTGAATAGGCACTTCAAATTGTTGACGTGGAATGATTTTTTTCAATTTCTCAACAATAATTTTCCCACGTTCATAAGCAAATTCTTTATGGACAATAAAGCTGAGCGCATCAACCTTATCCCCATTCAGCAGAATATCCATTTTCACCAGTTGTGACTTGCGGTATTCAGAAATTTCATAATCAAAACTCGCATAGCCTCGCGTTGAGGATTTCAATTTATCAAAGAAATCAAAGACAATTTCAGCCAGCGGGATTTGGTAAATCACATTGACACGATTATCATCAATGTAATCCATGGTTACAAAATCACCACGCTTGCGCTGCGACAATTCCATAACAGCCCCAACGAACTCTTGTGGCACCATGATTTGCGCTTTAACATAAGGCTCTTCAATAGAAGCCACCCGCGTTGGATCAGGAAATTCTGAGGGGTTAGACACTTCAATCATATCCCCATCAGTTGTGTGAACGTGATACACCACGGACGGTGCTGTCATGATCAAATCAATGTTAAACTCACGCTCTAAACGTTCTTGAATCACGTCCATATGAAGCAAACCTAAAAATCCACAACGGAAACCAAAGCCAAGAGCTTGTGACGTTTCTGGTTCAAACTGTAAACTGGCATCATTCAGTTGTAATTTTTCAAGCGCTTCACGCAAGTCATTGTATTTATTTGATTCAATCGGATAAATCCCTGCAAAGACCATCGGGTTCATCTGCTTGTAGCCATGCAAGGCTTCCTTAGCAGGGTTATTAGCTAAAGTCACCGTATCCCCCACACGGGTATCTGCTACCGTTTTGATAGAAGCCGCAACATAACCAACATCTCCCGTCGCAAGGAAATCTCGTCCAACTGCCTTAGGAGTGAAAATCCCAACTTCTGTGACATCAAAGGTTTTTCCATTCGACATCATTTGAATTTTATCGCCAGGTTTGACAATACCATTCACAATCCGAACCTGCAGAATAACGCCTCGATAAGCATCGTAAACAGAGTCAAAAATCAAGGCTTGTAAAGGCGCATCCACATCACCCGTAGGAGCAGGAACCTTCTCAACAATTTGTTCAAGAATCTCTTCAATCCCGATACCAGCCTTGGCTGACGCCAGAACAGCCTCAGAAGCATCAAGCCCAATTACATCTTCCACTTCATGACGAACCCGTTCAGGATCAGCAGCCGGCAAGTCAATTTTATTGATAACAGGTAAAATTTCCAAATCATTGTCGAGGGCTAGGTAAACATTAGCCAATGTCTGCGCTTCAATTCCCTGCGCTGCATCAACAACTAGAATGGCCCCCTCGCAGGCTGCCAACGAACGAGATACTTCATAAGTAAAGTCCACATGCCCTGGGGTATCAATAAGGTGGAAAATGTACGTTTCCCCATCCTTAGCCGTATAATTAAGCTCAATAGCGTTTAACTTGATGGTAATCCCACGCTCACGCTCCAAATCCATGGAGTCCAGTAACTGGGCCTGCATTTCGCGAGAGGAAACGGTCTCTGTCTTTTCCAAAATGCGATCAGCGAGAGTAGATTTGCCATGGTCAATATGTGCAATAATGGAGAAATTACGAATCTTCTCCTGACGTTTCTTTAAATGTTGACTGTTCATTCTATTTTCCTATACATTTAGTCTTTCCCTCTATTATAACAAAAAAGACAGGCCTTTGCCTATCTTTTCTTACTGATTATCTTTCGGAAAAATAGCAGAGCTATCAAGTTCAGCTTGATTAAACCAAAGGGCAATCTCACGCCTAGCAGAGTCTCTTGAATCAGACCCATGCACCACGTTAAAAATACCTCCATCATCACCAGGAGCTTGGGCAAAATCACCACGAATGGTCCCGGGAAGAGCATCCTTAGGATTAGTTACCCCCATCATGGTTCGCCAAGAGGAAATCACCCGATTTCCCGACAGCACCCCAATTAAAACAGGACCACTTGTCATGTAAGCTTCAAGCTCAGGATAAAATGGTTTAGTTACCAAGGCTTCGTAGTGCTTAGCCAAGAGTTCCGGACTAGCTTGCCGCAACTCCAAGCGTTCAAATGTAAACCCTCGACGCTCAATCCGCCGCAAAACCTCTCCAACTAACCCTCGCTCAACCCCATCCGGCTTAATCATAAAAAATGTTTGTTCCATCGCTCCACCCTCCTTCTCCTTTTGACTATTATAACATGAAAACGTTTTAATAGAAAGAATGGGAAGGCATAAGGATATTGTATTTATCCCTCTCTCAAGTCATATTGACGATATTGAATTGGGACCATTCAAAACAACATAGCTCTAAAACTTTCCCGTCAACTCAGCAATTCGCTTTGTCGTTTTGGGACCATTCAAAACAACATAGCTCTAAAACTTTGCTGGCAAAGCCATTTTAAATTAAAGGGTTTTGGGACCATTCAAAACAACATAGCTCTAAAACATTTACGCCGTAAGTCGCAAAATCTTGATTGTTTTGGGACCATTCAAAACAACATAGCTCTAAAACAACAGAGCACTCTGTCTGACTTGATGCTCAGTTTTGGGACCATTCAAAACAACATAGCTCTAAAACGCTATCTGTCCTTGTGTGGCAAAAAAGTGTGTTTTGGGACCATTCAAAACAACATAGCTCTAAAACCAAGTTGACTTTGATTTAGTTTAGCAAGTTGTTTTGGGACCATTCAAAACAACATAGCTCTAAAACATCGTCTTTGTTCCTCAAGATAACCATCAAGTTTTGGGACCATTCAAAACAACATAGCTCTAAAACAAGAAGAGGTTGGACGCTTCCTAAACAGTCGTTTTGGGACCATTCAAAACAACATAGCTCTAAAACGCATATAATGCTATGACAATTGCCAAAATCGTTTTGGGACCATTCAAAACAACATAGCTCTAAAACATGCGAGCGACCCACGTTGGTATGAAAATGGTTTTGGGACCATTCAAAACAACATAGCTCTAAAACACGGCGTGGAAATTATTGGCGATAGAATTAGTTTTGGGACCATTCAAAACAACATAGCTCTAAAACGTTAAACCAGAGGCAGTTAAACCTGTTTTAGTTTTGGGACCATTCAAAACAACATAGCTCTAAAACATTGACATATCACTCTCAAATGATAAAAATGTTTTGGGACCATTCAAAACAACATAGCTCTAAAACCAAAAGCTGCTGATTTATTTACAACAAAAAGTTTTGGGACCATTCAAAACAACATAGCTCTAAAACATGTAAACGTCGTTATAAGGACCTTGACGTGTTTTGGGACCATTCAAAACAACATAGCTCTAAAACTTCTTAATTCGTCAATAACCTCTTCAATTTGTTTTGGGACCATTCAAAACAACATAGCTCTAAAACTTACCGATACCCATTCTAAATCAGGGTATTGTTTTGGGACCATTCAAAACAACATAGCTCTAAAACGCCCTAAGAGGTACTGAACTATCCATAATAGTTTTGGGACCATTCAAAACAACATAGCTCTAAAACCATCTACTGAAACTGTTTGTATTTCAGTGAGTTTTGGGACCATTCAAAACAACATAGCTCTAAAACATTACATCAGGGTTGACATTGATTTTTTTTGTTTTGGGACCATTCAAAACAACATAGCTCTAAAACGATACAAGAGCCATCAGAATCCAAAATATAGTTTTGGGACCATTCAAAACAACATAGCTCTAAAACTGCCCAATAAGAACCTCTACCGCAATTTTAGTTTTGGGACCATTCAAAACAACATAGCTCTAAAACAACTGCATTCGCTCTTTAATCTGTTCTCTTGTTTTGGGACCATTCAAAACAACATAGCTCTAAAACTATAGCAACGTGTCATCTGAACAGCAATCAGTTTTGGGACCATTCAAAACAACATAGCTCTAAAACTATAAACGTCGTTATAAGGACCTTGACGTTGTTTTGGGACCATTCAAAACAACATAGCTCTAAAACCTCGTAGACTATTTTTGTCTAAAAAATTTCGTAATCGCGCCATTTGTCTCAGCTAGACTTCAGTCTTGAAAAGCCCCTGTATTACTGCATTTATTAAGAGTATTATACCATATTTTTAGTTATTAAGAAATAGTCTTTATCTAAAATATACTGCGGAAAATCATATAGTTCACGTGCTTCTAAAAAGAGAACTGTTAAATTTGTCAATGATATATACTCTTGTAAATTAGCCACTTCATCTTTTGTTAGAAAAGCTCCACTATTGACAAAAATAAGCAACTTTTTCTTAGTGAGATATTTGAAAATTTGAAGTATCTCTAGACATTTTTCAAAAATAGTATCACTTTGCGTTTCTACTTTTACTCCTAAGGACTTAATCAATTCCAGGATTGTGATTTCATCATACTCTAAATCTAATTCATTTTCTAAGCATTCAAAGACAATCAGTTCTGTAATCGTAGCAACCAATTTGTCAATCATCGATTTCACTTCGGGTTTCTCATTAAATTGAGATTCTAAATCTGCATGAATCAATTTTAAAATGGTTGAGGAGTTAACATCAAATCCTAAAATATCTGTTACAAGCATGATTTCTGATTCTTTGATGGTTTTCATCTTGTGATCAAAAAATTTAAGTTCAGAATCTTCCTCATATTGGTAACAATGTTGTACTATTTTTGAAAATACACAGACATCTTCGAGCACAAGAATTGTACCACCTCTTAATGGAATTGGTTCATCTAGTAAGGGAAAATTAAGATTCATCAAAAGCCTCCCCAAGAAATACAAGTCTCTCATCGGAGTTTGCAATACAATTATTTCTTTCACCATGTAAATAAATCATTCGCGCAAACTGTTTTTCTGTGACTGTTAGTAATGTAATATTTCCTTTATGAGGATTATTCTCCCTCAGCCGACCAATCATGGCGTTGTTAGCTGTATTATTCAACAGCAACTTACTATAAATAGAAAATTGATGCATGATAAACCCTTCACTAAGTAAAAATTTCCGAAATTTTCGATAGACTTTTCTTTCCTCAGCAGTGTCCGTCGGCATATCAAACATAAGTATCATTCTCATATATCGGTAGCTCATATCCTAAATTCAGGAACTCCTTTCCCTTCATTATTGAGAGCTTTCACTACTTTTTTGGTATAATCACTAACAATATTGGTAAGATACATCTCTTTACCGTTGTATAAAAAAGTATCAGAAAATAAAGTGAATAACTCTCTCTTTATTTTTGGAAATGGTTGATTTCGATTTTCAAAAATAATCTTATCTACTAAGGGTCTAAAAGGCTCCATAATATCACTAGCAAAGTTAAACTGATTAAATTGATTGGCATGCTTGAGCCCAAACTGAGTCATACATCCAGACACAACCACTTCACGTGCGAACATACTCAATAATAAGGTATAGCCATAATCAAGCCCCGCATTGATTGCATTATCCTGTTCACGTGAAAAATCATTTCCAAATAAAGTATTGAAATAAATCCTTGCTGCGTGCCCTTCGCGATTGCTTGGATCAAATAGTTCCAATCCATGATATAAGTCCATAATGGATTGGGATTTTTCAAAATAGGAGCATGCTCCTAGATAGCAGGATTGATTCAAAATCTTTTGAGCAATAATGGTTGTCCAAACCTCCGATTTGACCTCTTCTGACCAGGACATTTGTTTTCCCAGCTGTAAACTCGAATCATGACGGCCATAAAAAGGCATCAACATAGCAGTCGGCAAGCGTTTATCATCACAGAATATGACAAGGACATTCTCATCCACTAGCCGTTTTACCAACATAGTGGACAAGACAATATCGGTCGTTTCTAATAACAAAATATCAATTTCTGATAAATGGATCAACTCTGTTTTATAGGCATCCTTAAAAATGAGGTGATTATTCTTATAAGATAATTTCGAGTGGGTATTTACCACAACAGTACGCCAACCAGCCATCAGTCGCCTCCTAATTGACTCAAATCAATACGGGTCTCATAGAGACCAGTGATGGATTGATGGATAAGGGTAGAACTGAGAATAGACTGGGGAGAACCATAACGTTTTCGTGGAATTGTTGTGCCTAAGAATTTAAAATCTGCAGGAGCACCGGATGCTGTAAGTGTTAATAAATTAATAACGGAGGAACAAATTTCAGAAATAGAATAGCTTTCAATGTTGCTGAAAAGTTCTTTTACTTTAGAAATGTTCTTTTCAACATCCACGTATAATGAAGCAAATCGTTCTATATAGCTCAGCAATTGATATAAATCATTATAGTGGTCCAAAATGTATGCTTCATGCTCCAATTCTTTAGAACTCTCAATTTTGTGTGCATGGTATAGCAGTGTTACCAACTTCGCCGGTAAAAACATTTCATTTGCTTTTTGCAAATCTCCCCTGCTATTATTATTCGCCATAACACTAGCAAGCATTCTTCGAGTGCCATTTTCAAATTCAAAGAGGCTATATTTAGGTAACTTAATGCACTTATCAATTTGAACATTTCCGTATCCCTTATCTTCAATAAATTTTAATGGATTTTTTTCAAAAACTAGTTTATCTAATAATGTAATCCCAATTAATTCTTTTCCAGTTTTTATTTTTTTTACTTTTCCATCTTGAACTTTGGATTTCGCAACTACTAACACACTATAAGTAACAGTCGGGCTGCCAAATCCTCCATATTTAGAGGACTCAAAACGATGTTTACGACTGATTAATTTATCAAAACTTCCTCTAGCATAAATTGATTCATTAGTCAGTGCACCTGTCTGTACTTCTGTTTTCTTGACAATATTGACTTGTGGCATGGACAATACTTTGCGCACTGTGGCAAAATCTCGCCCTTTATCCCAGACAATTTCTCCGGTTTCCTCATTAGTTTCGATTAGAGGGCGTTTGCGAATCTCTCCATTTGCAAGTGTAATTTCTGTTTTGAAAAAGTTCATGATATTAGAATAAAAGAAACGTTTTGCGGTTGCTTTACCTATTTCCTGCTCAGACTTAGCAATCATTTTACGAACATCATAAACTTTATAATCACCATAGACAAACTCCGATTCTAGTTTTGGATATTTCTTAATCAAAGCAGTTCCAACGACGGCATTCAGATACGCATCATGGGCATGATGGTAATTGTTAATCTCACGTACTTTATAGAATTGGAAATCTTTTCGGAAGTCAGAAACTAATTTAGATTTTAAGGTAATCACTTTAACCTCTCGAATAAGTTTATCATTTTCATCGTATTTAGTATTCATGCGACTATCCAAAATTTGTGCCACATGCTTAGTGATTTGGCGAGTTTCAACCAATTGGCGTTTGATAAAACCAGCTTTATCAAGTTCACTCAAACCTCCACGTTCAGCTTTCGTTAAATTATCAAACTTACGTTGAGTGATTAACTTAGCGTTTAGAAGTTGTCTCCAATAGTTTTTCATCTTTTTGACTACTTCTTCACTTGGAACGTCATCAGATTTACCACGATTTTTATCAGAACGCGTTAAGACCTTATTGTCTATTGAATCGTCTTTAATGAAACTTTGTGGAACAATGTGATCGACATCATAATCACTTAAACGATTAATATCTAATTCTTGGTCCACATACATGTCTCTTCCATTTTGTAGATAATAGAGATAGAGCTTTTCATTTTGCAATTGAGTATTTTCAACAGGATGCTCTTTAAGAATCTGACTTCCTAATTCTTTGATACCTTCTTCGATTCGTTTCATACGCTCTCGCGAATTTTTCTGGCCCTTTTGAGTTGTCTGATTTTCACGTGCCATTTCAATAACGATATTTTCTGGCTTATGCCCCATTACTTTGACCAGTTCATCAACAACTTTTACAGACTGTAAAATACCTTTTTTAATAGCAGGACTGCCAGCTAAGTTAGCAATCTGTTCATGTAAACTATGGCCTTGTCCAGACACCTGTGCTTTTTGAATAGCTTCCTTGAATGTTAAACTATCATCATGAATCAGCTGTATAAAATTGCGATTGGCAAAACCATCTGATTTCAAAAAATCTAATATTGTTTTACCAGATTGCTTATCCCTAATACCATTAATCAATTTTCGAGACAAACGCCCCCAGCCAGTATAATGGCGACGTTTAAGTTGTTTCATCACCTTATCATCAAAGAGGTGAGCATATGTTTTAAGTCGTTCCTCAATCATTTCCTTATCTTCAAATAAGGTCAATGTTAAAACAATATCCTCTAAAATATCTTCATTTTCTTCATTATCCAAAAAATCTTTATCTTTGATAATTTTTAGCAAATCATGGTAGGTACCTAATGACGCATTAAACCGATCTTCAACGCCTGAAATTTCAACACTATCAAAACATTCTATTTTTTTGAAATAATCTTCTTTTAATTGCTTAACGGTTACTTTTCGATTTGTTTTGAAGAGTAAATCAACAATGGCTTCTTTCTGCTTTCCTGAAAGAAATTCTGGTTTTCGCATTCCCTCAGTAACATATTTGACCTTTGTCAATTCGTTATAAACCGTAAAATACTCATAAAGCAAACTATGTTTTGGTAGTACTTTTTCATTTGGAAGATTTTTATCAAAGTTTGTCATGCGTTCAATAAATGATTGAGCTGAAGCACCTTTATCGACAACTTCTTCAAAATTCCATGGAGTAATCGTTTCTTCAGACTTCCGAGTCATCCATGCAAAGCGACTATTTCCACGCGCCAATGGGCCAACATAATATGGAATTCGAAAGGTCAAGATTTTTTCAATCTTCTCACGATTGTCTTTTAAAAATGGATAAAAGTCTTCTTGTCTTCTCAGAATAGCATGCAGCTCACCCAAGTGAATTTGATGGGGAATAGAGCCGTTGTCAAAGGTCCGTTGCTTGCGCAGCAAATCTTCACGATTTAGTTTCGCCAATAATTCCTCAGTACCATCCATTTTTTCTAAAATTGGTTTGATAAATTTATAAAATTCTTCTTGGCTAGCTCCCCCATCAATATAACCTGCATATCCGTTTTTTGATTGATCAAAAAAGATTTCTTTATACTTTTCTGGAAGTTGTTGTCGAACTAAAGCTTTTAAAAGAGTCAAGTCTTGATGATGTTCATCGTAGCGTTTAATCATTGAAGCTGATAGGGGAGCCTTAGTTATTTCACTATTTACTCTTAGGATATCTGAAAGTAAAATAGCATCTGATAAATTCTTAGCTGCCAAAAACAAATCAGCATATTGATCTCCAATTTGCGCCAATAAATTATCTAAATCATCATCGTAAGTATCTTTTGAAAGCTGTAATTTAGCATCTTCTGCCAAATCAAAATTTGATTTAAAATTAGGGGTCAATCCCAATGACAAAGCAATGAGATTCCCAAACAAGCCATTTCTCTTCTCACCGGGGAGCTGAGCAATGAGATTTTCTAATCGTCTTGATTTACTCAATCGTGCAGAAAGAATCGCTTTAGCATCTACTCTACTTGCGTTAATAGGGTTTTCTTCAAATAATTGATTGTAGGTTTGTACCAACTGGATAAATAGTTTGTCCATATCACTATTATCAGGATTTAAATCTCCCTCAATCAAAAAATGACCACGAAACTTAATCATATGCGCTAAGGCCAAATAGATTAAGCGCAAATCCGCTTTATCAGTAGAATCTGCCAATTTTTTTCGCAGATGATAGATAGTTGGATATTTCTCATGATAAGCAACTTCATCTACTATATTTCCAAAAATAGGATGACGTTCATGCTTCTTGTCTTCTTCCACCAAAAAAGACTCTTCAAGTCGATGAAAGAAACTATCATCTACTTTGGACATCTCACTGCTAAAGATTTCCTGCAAATAACGAATACGATTCTTTCGGCGCGTATATCTTCTACGAGCTGTCCGTTTGAGACGAGTCGCTTCCGCTGTCTCTCCACTGTCAAATAAAAGAGCCCCTATAAGATTTTTTTTGATACTGTGGCGGTCTGTATTTCCCAGAACCTTGAACTTTTTAGACGGAACCTTATAATCATCAGTGATCACCGCCCATCCGACGCTATTTGTGCCGATATCTAAGCCTATTGAGTATTTCTTATCCATTTTTGCCTCCTAAAATAAAAAGTTTAAATTAAATCCATAATGAGTTTGATGATTTCACTAATAGTTTTAATGACCTCCGAAATTAGTTTAATATGCTTTAATTTTTCTTTTTCAAAACATCTCTTCAAAAAAACCACCCAATACTTAATAATAAATTGATTATAACACAAAATTCTTTTAAAAAGTAGTTTATTTTGTTATCATTCTATAGTATTAAGTATTGTTTTATAGCTGGTAAATTTCTTTGAATTTCTACTTGATTATTTGTTATAAAAGTTATAAAATAATCTTGTTGGAACCATTCAAAACAACGTAGCAAGTTAAAATAAGGCTAGTCCGTTATCAACTTGAAAAAGTGGCACCGAGTCGGTGCTTTTTGTATCTTTATTTTACCTTGTCAATAAACTAAAAACAAGCGTTTTCAAAGCGCTTGTTTTTTATTTTTTGAAAAATGAATTCCTAACTTTTAGTTGTTACTATATCTTTGGTCGCTGCCATCTTGCTAAACCTACTAAGCTCCACAAGATGATTTCGTAAACGGTCATAAAGAAAAGGAAACAGTGCAAGAAAAAGACTTCTGGAAGGATCCAGATCACAGGATCTTTCAAGGGGTCAAAGAGCCAATTACTATCTCCTACAAAAAGCACCTTATGAAAAAGAGTAAAAAAGTTTTCAAATCCAATAACACTAGCCATCAACCCAATCATAAGAGGAAACAAAGCTGCTATCATTAAAGGCCTTTGAATGGACCAGAAACTTTTAGTTTTGAATCTTTGCTTAAAATCCTTAACCGTTGGGTAAAGGAAACCTAGGAAGATGACTTGTGTGAGGTGAAAAAGCCACTTGACGTCTGCAAAATGCTTGAGCCCATCTGTCGACGATCTAAAACTAGCAAACGTCAAACTTGTCTCAAAGGGATTAGTGAGGTAATTGAGCAGTCCGTTATAGTTATGCAAGATAGCATCCTTGCTCATAAAAACAACTTGTTCTAATTTTAGATGGTCCACCTCAAGAGGATACCATAGCCAAGCTGAATAGATTGTCATGAGAATAGCTAACGCTAATAACCATAGCCAGCTACATAGTAATTTAGTGTTTTCTACCATCACAACCTCCACTCATCAAGACTAGATAGGACATGATCTGGCTGAATTGGTAAGGTTGGTACCTCTTCAGGTCTAGTAAAGCCTGTTGTCACGAGGATCGTTGCAATATCATTTTGAATACCTGCCATGATATCAGTCAAGTAATTATCGCCAACCATGACAGCCTCAGAGCGCTGAATGCCCAATACCTCTAGTGATTTATTCATAATGATAGCGTTGGGCTTGCCAATAAAAACAGGTTTTACACGTGTGGCAGCTTCTAGTAAGGCATTCAATGCACCTGCTCCTGGCATCAAACCACGTTCGGTTGGAATGTTTAAATCAGGATTTGTCCCAATAAAGAGGGCTCCCTTTTGAATGGCTAAGGTAGCGGTAGCTAGCATGTCATAGGTCACCTGACTGTCTAACCCAACCACTACGTAAGCGGGATTCTCAAGTTCTTCTACGTAGCCTGCGGCTGCAATAGCTGATTTGAGACCTGTTTCTCCAATAACGTAAGCTGTTTTACCACGGTTCATGTCATTCATGTAATCGACGGTCGCCATAGTAGCTGTGTAGATAGTCTCAATGCCTGTCTCAACATTAAACTGTTTAGACAACATGTCTTGGACCATTTCAGGTGTGCGTGTTGTATTATTAGTCACCAATAAATAGGGAAGACCTTTTTCTTGTAGGCGTTTGATAAACCGTTCCCCTGCTGGAATACGGTTTTTCCCTTGGTAAATCGTTCCGTCTAAATCAATTAAATAACCCTTATAAGGCACTAGTCTATCTCGCTTTCTGTTTGTTTAATCGCTCGCCATTCAATCATGGCTTGGGCATTCAGCTGCCCATCTGAGGTGATTTGATGGTAAGAAGTTAATTGGTCCAAATGGTAACTGGAAGTAATTTGACCGCCTGGTGAGACTTCTTTGACGTATTTTAAAGTCATACGTAAAGGCTCATGAGCCTTTAGAAACTCATACCCCAACACATCATACATCCAATCTAAATATTTACTGTTGTTGACATGACCATTCATATCAATATCAAAATAACGCACATAATAATCACGATCAATTGATTGTTCTAAAAGAGGCATTTTAGGAACACGGTGTAGCTTTTTAACAAAATCAGTCTCAAATGGCGCTACTAAATCTTCTGGAATAGTTGCCACTTTTCGCGTATCTGGGTTTAACAAAGCAAAATAGGCTAAGATATCCACTAAAAGGCACCCCTCTTGATCATAAATATAAAATTGGCGATAACAAAAAAATTTATTATAGGAAAGGGCTTTTGTTTCAATGGTGATGGTTTCTTGAAAATGTGGCAAGCGATGAATAGTTGCTTCATAATCCGTCACAATCCAGATTAAGCCGTACTGCTCTAAAAGGTAGTCATTACTTCGTCCTAATTGGGCAGATTGTCTCCCAGAGACCGTTAAACAATAGTCCAAGAGAAGCGGAAACTTAATATCTGATTTAACATCACACAACTCAAAAGGAAGTTTGATGTCCTCGCGATAACTTAATCCCATAATACTCTCCTAATCTAATATAAACCGCTCAGCAACAGAATCACCTAAGAAAAGACCCTTTTTAGTCATTCTGACAAAGGCATCATCTTTGACAAGCAGTCCCTGGTCTTGAAGATCCCTAACAATAGTTCCATAGCGCTCCTCAAAAGAAATATCAAATTTTTCTTGAAATCGCTGGATGGAGACTCCTGTCTTTTTACGTAATCCTAAAAAGAGTTCCTCTTCCATCATTTCCTCTTTGCGCAGCACTTCTTCATTTAGTCTAGCATTCCCTGCTTCAACTGCCTTAAGGTAGTGCTGAATCGGTACCCTATTTTGATAGCGAATGCCATTAAGGTAACCCGAAGCCCCTGCACCACATCCAAAATACTCCACATTATCCCAATACATCAAGTTATGACGACTTTCAAAACCAGGTTTGGTAAAATTGGAAATTTCATAATGCTCAAAACCATTAGCTTCCATTTCTGAAATAATATACTCAAACATTTCCGCTTCCAAGTCTTCCGTTGGTAAGTTAAGTTTGCCACGTCGCATTTTGTTCATAAAAACGGTGTGATGTTCCAAAATAAGGCTATAAAGACTAAGGTGGGGAATATCAAGTGCCAGAGCTTTAGCAACATTTTCCTTGACTTGAGCTAAGGTTTGACCTGGCAAGGCATAAATTAAATCAATGGAAATATTGTGAAAGCCTGCAGTTTTTAAATTAGCGATGGTGCTATAAATTTGTTCTTCGTTATGGCTACGGCCAATCTGCTTTAATTGTTTATTATTAAAGGTTTGTACCCCAAGCGAAATCCGATTGACAGCTGAGTGTTTAAGCACTTCAATTTTATCTGGGGTTAAATCACCAGGATTGGCCTCAATAGTGAACTCTTCAAGATCATCTAAATTGAGGTTTCGTTCAAGATGACTTAATAAATACTCCAGTTGAGCTGCAGTAATCGCCGTTGGCGTTCCCCCTCCAATATAAAGAGTCTTTAAGTCATGAATGTCATAGGATTCGAATTCTTGAATCAGCGCTTCCAAGTAGGCATCAACAGGTTGATTTTGGATAAAGACTTTAGAAAAGTCACAATAGTAACAAATTTGTGTGCAAAAAGGAATATGCACATAAGCTGAGGTAGGTTTTTTTGACATGTTCTTATTATACCACTTTAGAGACCAAATGCCTCACTAAGAATACCTTTCTACGCTTTACTCATGCTTTAAAGAGGTCTTTAACCATTTGGCAAATCAACTTACCATCAGTGGGTTTAAAAACCAAATCATCAGCCTTCTGGTGAAAGCCATGAGCTTGGTAAAAGGTGCGTGCTGCTCCTTGCTCAACTGTAACGGTTAGCTGTAAAGCGTTTCCCTCGGTAGTTGCCAAAAGATACTCCTCAATAGCAGTTAACATAGCTGGTGATATGACCTTTTGCTCTACCTTGGTCAGTATGCCTAAATCCATATGAACGGTTTCATTTGCTTCTTCTAACACAAGCAAGGCTAGTCTAGAGCCATTACGAAGTAACTGCAAAACTTCTTTTTCATCCTCAACTGCAGCTTCAAAAGCCTGAATAGCCTCTACGCTGGATAAAGAGTGACAAGCTATTTCTTCATTCCTTAATAGCTGTTTACCTACTTGTACGGAAAGGGGCATAACATAAAACGAAGGCGTGTCTAGCAAGCGTGCAAAACTTTTAGTTAACTGCTTGATGCGACGGTTTTGAGTATCTTCTTTTTGGGTTTGATAAACATATGAAGCATAGCCTTCCTGAAATTCAGGAATCATGTCTAAGTAAAGTTTGGCTGCAAAAGGAGGCAGTAAGTCCGCTAGTTTTTCGATTTGCTGTTTTGTCATCCGATATCCTTTCTCTTCTACTTTAGCAATTTATAAAAAGAGACTTGGGCTAAACGCCCCAAGCCTCTTTCCAATTGTTGACAGAAGCCTTAGAAATAAGGTTTCTTGTTTGTACTCAACTCGTTAGTTATCGCATCCGATTTCTGTACGGACGACATCAGCAATAGTATCGACATAATAATCAACTTCGGCATCTGTTGGCGCCTCTGCCATGACACGAAGAAGAGGTTCTGTACCACTTGGTCTCACGAGAATACGACCATTACCAGCCATTTCATCCTCCATTTTTGCAATGATGTTCGCAATAGCTGGAACTTCCATAGCACGTTCTTTCATGCTGTTTTCCACACGAATGTTAACCAGTTTTTGAGGGTAAATGGTTACTTCAGCAGCTAATTCTGAAAGTGATTTTCCAGTTTCCTTCATCACCTTGGTTAATTGGATAGCTGTCAACTGACCATCTCCAGTGGTATTGTAGTCCATGATAATGACATGGCCTGATTGTTCACCACCGAGATTGTATCCTGAGTGACGCATTTCTTCAACCACATAGCGGTCTCCAACTGCTGTAATTGCTTTATTAATACCTTGTTTATCTAAAGCCTTATGAAAACCGAGGTTAGACATCACTGTTGTGACAATGGTATTGTGAGCAAGAAGTCCTTTTTCTGACAAGTATTTACCAATGATAAACATAATACGATCACCGTCAACAATCTCGCCAGTTTCGTCCACGGCAATCAGACGGTCGCTATCGCCATCAAAGGCTAAACCAAGATCTGCTCCTGTTTCTTTAACTAACTCTTGAAGCTGTTCTGGATGCGTTGAACCAACACCGTCATTAATATTAAGACCATTTGGTTTTTCGCCAATGACAGCAATTTCTGCATTTAAATCTAAAAAGACATCACGTGCTGACACTGAAGCAGCTCCATTAGCAGTGTCTAAGGCAACTGTCATACCGCTTAAGTCAGTACCTGTTGTTACCAAGAACTTTTCATATTTACGAAGTCCTTCTGGATAATCTACCAAGGTTCCAAGTCCTTCTGCACTCGGGCGAGGAAGCGTGTCCTTCGGAGCATCTAAGAGAGCTTCAATTTCCAATTCTTGGTCATCAGCTAACTTAAACCCATCATTCCCAAAGAATTTGATGCCATTGTCAAGCGCAGGGTTATGACTCGCAGAAATCATCACACCAGCACTTGCTTTTTCAGTTCTAACTAAATAAGAGACACCAGGTGTCGCTAAAACACCAAGTTTATAAACTTCAATACCAACAGATAGTAGACCAGCAATCAAGGCTGACTCCAACATTTCTCCTGAAATACGGGTGTCACGCGCCACAAAAACTTTAGGTCTTTCGGTCTCATGTTGACTCAAAACATAACCACCGAAGCGGCCCAGTTTAAAAGCTAACTCAGGTGTCAGCTCAACATTTGCTTCGCCACGAACACCATCTGTTCCAAAATATTTTCCCATAATTTATATAAGCCTAATGGCTTCCTCCATTCAATTTTCCTAGTTATTATCCATTATTTTTTGGTGGTTGTCAACTGAACGGTCACTACTGACGGCTCAATTGACACCTGACTAGAAGACAAACTCACGGTCTTACTAGTATTTTTAGTGACATCAGAAATGTTAACTTCTGCTACAATTTCGTCAATGGCTTCTAGGGCCTCTCGACTTCCTGAAATAAGAGCAGTCTGTTTTGACAATTTATATTGAATATCTGATAACCGGTCATCCATTACACCAACCGCTTCAACCCTAATCGGTACAGACTTAGTGATCCGCTTAACTCCGACAGACAAGTTAGCTTTTGCTGGATCTATAGCACTAGCCAATATCGTTCCATCAGCAGAAACAGCTTGAAGCGTTACCCGACTACTGTAATTAGCATCCAAGACCTGATCATCTGGTAATTTTGCCACAACATGATCAATCAAAGCAATGGTTGATTCATCACTGGTTACTTCAACCTTATCAATCCCTGTTTCAATTTTATTGATTTCATAACCATTGGCAATCTGTTTAGCATCAACTGCTCCTCGAACTGGAAACATTTTGGATTCTTTTTTACCAATAATCACTGAAATCTTATCCGGTGATACCGTAGCGGTTACCCCAGAAGGTAAATTCTCCACTTTCAGGTCTACTGTGGCAGTGCCTGGATGACTCTTTGTTAAATCCGCAACGATTTTAAAACTGCGAGTATCACTATTTACTTCAGAATCCAATTTAACACGATTAGTCGATGTCAGATAAACTTCAGTGCCATAAGAGTAGCCACTGATAAAGTATTTTTCACTGTCATATTTCATGTCAATAGGAACATCTTTGAGACTATGCGTATAGGTTTCAATCGGACTATAGGTTTGCGAACCAGAATTATTATGGTTACTAGACGCAGCTGTCAAAAATAACAGAATGGCAAAAAAGACCGAAACTAGCCCTAACCAAGGGCGGCTATTTAAAAATCGTTTCATTTGCCTTTTCCTCCTAGAATTTTCTTGTACCATGGTAAAGTCACCGTTGGTTCACTGATTAAATAAGTTCGCAAAACAGTCTCAAATTCGTCTGCAGTCAGATCGTGTAAAAATTGTCCTTTACGGGCAACCGAGGTGGCTCCTGTTTCTTCTGAAACAATAATAGTTAAGGCATCTGAGTTTTCAGATAGGCCAATTGCTGCTCGGTGCCTTGTCCCAAATTCTTTAGAAATTGTCATGGATTCTGACAAAGGTAGGTAAGCACTAGCTGCTACTATTTTATTATGGCCAACAATGACTGCACCATCATGCAGTGGAGTGTTAGGAATAAAAATATTGATTAAGAGTTGGCTGGAAATATCTGCATTTAAAGGGATTCCTGTGGCAATGTATTCTTGTAATGTTTGAGTCTGCTCAATAGCAATCAAAGCACCGATTTTTCGAGGACCCATATAAGCGACAGACTTGATTAATGCGTCTACTAAGGCTTCTTCACTGCTAACCGTTTGCTTTTGTAAAAAGACCTGTGTAGAGCGGCCAAATTTTTCAAGTCCTGCACGGATTTCTGGCGCGAAAATCACAACCCCAGCGATAACTCCATACGTAATAACCTGGTTCATCAAATAGGTAATAGTGGTGAAACCAATCCATTCCGCTATAAACCGAATAATCAAAAAGAAAATAACCCCTTGCACCAAGGACATGATTTTGGTACCTGTCAAAGCCTTAATAAAACGATAAATCAGGTAGGCCACAATCAAAATATCCAAGAGATGCACCGCTAGCATCCAGGGATCAGAAAATAAACTCAATAAAAACTTGGTGTCAATACTAGATAAATTACTCATACAACTCTCATTTCTATGTAAAAATAGATATCATTAACATTATATCATGATTCGTGACGTTTTTCTTTATCTAAAATTGAGAAACTTATGCTAAAATATAAACATGAAAATGAAGACATTACTCGGTCTCAGTGCCGGCAAAACAGCTCAATTGATATTAAAGAAACTAGGGCGCGGTTCTACTTATCCCGGCCGTTTAGCACTAGCCTTCGATAAAGATATTTTAGATAGCCTCTCAAAAGATTATGAGATTGTTGTCATCACAGGTACCAATGGGAAAACATTAACAACAGCTTTAACCGTAGGCATCTTGAAAGAAGCATTTGGCGACGTACTTACCAACCCGAGCGGTGCTAATATGATTACGGGGATTACCGCGGCTTTTTTATCAGCTAAAAAAGGAAAATCTGGTAAACACATTGCTGTCTTGGAAATTGATGAAGCAAGTCTTCCAAAGATTACTAATTACCTCAAACCAAGTCTCTTTGTCTACACCAATATTTTTAGAGATCAAATGGACCGCTATGGGGAGATTTATACTACTTATCAGATGATTGTAGATGGTGCTCGAAATGCTCCAAAAGCAACTATTCTAGCCAATGGAGATAGTCCTATTTTCTCTTCTAAGGACATAGTTAATCCAGTTCAGTATTATGGTTTTGATACTGCTAAGCATGCTCCGCAGCTAGCTCATTACAACACAGAAGGGATTTTATGTCCAAAATGCGAACATATTCTTCAGTATCGTCTCAATACTTATGCGAATCTAGGAGACTTTATTTGCTTAAACTGTCAGTTCCAAAGACCAACGTTAGATTATCAATTAACTGAGCTCACCGCTATTACTCACCAAAGTTCTGAATTTGTTATTGATGGACAAAACTACAAGATAAATGTCGGTGGCTTATATAATATTTACAACGCCCTCGCTGCCGTCTCTGTTGCTGAATTTTTCGGTGTTTCTCCCGAGAAAATTAAGGCTGGTTTTAACAAAAGCAAGGCCGTTTTCGGTCGCCAAGAAACCTTTAAGATTGGAGATAAATCCTGCACCCTTGTACTTATCAAAAATCCTGTTGGAGCCAGTCAGGCACTGGAAATGATTCAATTGGCAGATTATCCATTTAGCTTATCAGTTTTATTAAATGCCAATTACGCTGATGGCATTGATACCAGCTGGATTTGGGATGCTAATTTCGAACTCATTACACACATGCCAATTACTGAGATTAATGCTGGTGGTGTCCGTCACTCTGAAATTGCCAGAAGACTTAGAGTCACAGGATTTGACGACACTAAGATAAAACAAGCTGAAAAGCTCGAGCAAATCATGGAAGCTATTGAAAAACAAGAAGCTAAGCATGCCTATATTTTAGCAACCTATACAGCAATGTTAGAATTCCGTAGCTTACTTGCTGACCGCCATGTCGTTGAAAAGGAGATGATCTAATGACATACACTTCACTAAAATCTCCCGAAAATCAAGACTACATCTACGACCTCAATATCGCCCATCTCTATGGTAATCTTATGAATACTTATGGTGATAACGGCAATATTTTAATGCTCAAGTATGTCGCTGAAAAACTTGGAGCTAGGGTTACTGTTGATATTGTATCTATCAATGATACCTTTGAACAAGACGATTACGATATTGTTTTCTTTGGTGGTGGTCAAGATTATGAACAAAGCATTGTTGCCAAGGATTTGCCTAGCAAAAAAGCTGCCTTAGCAGATTACATTGCTAATAATAAAGTGGTGCTTGCCATCTGTGGTGGCTTCCAATTACTAGGGCAATACTATGTCCAAGCTAATGGGGTTAAAATTGATGGACTTGGAATTATGGGACACTACACCCTTAATCAGCACCAAAATCGCTTTATTGGAGATATTAAAATTCATAATGACGAATTTAACGAAACCTATTATGGCTTTGAAAATCATCAAGGACGTACCTTCTTATCTGGTGACGAAAAGCCACTTGGACGAGTGGTTTATGGCAACGGTAATAATAAAGAAGACCAAACTGAAGGTGTTCACTATAAAAACGTCTATGGTAGTTATTTCCACGGTCCTATCTTATCACGCAATGTTAATCTTGCTTACCGCTTAGTAACAACAGCTCTTAAAAAAAAGTATGGATCAGCTATTTCACTATCTAGCTATGATGATATACTGAAACAAGAAATCACTGAAGAATATGCCGACCTTAAAAGCAAAGCTTCCTTTAATAAAGTTTAAGTTCTTCTTTCATGTCATCAAACAAAAACTCCTAAGCAGGACACGATATTTCGCTTAGGAGTTTTATAGTTTTTTCTTCTGACAGAGCTTCTTAAGTGATTAAAACCATTAAGCAACAATAGCTTTAGCAACTTCTTCAACGGTCATACGTGAGAAGTATTGAGTCGTATCAATCGTTTGCAAACGTTCAAGAACATCCCGGTACTCATATTTACAACCAATTAATAGGTTCTCAATATCTTGAACATCTTTGATTCCAAAGAAATCACCATAGATTTTAAGGTTTATAATAATAGAATTTTCAACATTTGCGAAGGTTGAGATTTTACCTGCAGGGTAACGAACATTGCGTTCAATAGTGTACTCTGGAGCTTTCCCATAAGTCCAGTCCCAGCTACCAAATTGCTCTTTGGCAGATTGTTCAATCTTAGCTAACTCATCTTCTGACAAGACATATTCTGTCATATCTGGATAAGTTTCTTTCATTTTAGCCAAGATTTTATCCGAAAATTCCTCAACGGTAATTTTTTCTGGTAATTCATTTAAAATATTGGTCACGCGAGCACGAACAGACTTCACTCCTTTAGACTCAATCTTGTCCTTACTTACTTTAAGAGCATCGCCAAGAACGGTCATATCCACATCAAACAAAAGGCAACCATGGTGCATCATGCGACCCTTGTAATAGGCTTGAGCATTACCACAGATTTTTTTGCCATCAATCTCAATATCATTACGACCTGTAAAATTAGCTGTCACACCTAAATCAGCTAAAGTCGCAATCACAGGTTGTGAGAAAGTTTTGAAATCAAAAGCCCCTTCAGCTGTTTTGTTAGAAATAATGGTGTAGTTCAAATTATTCAAATCATGGTAAACCGCACCACCACCAGATAAACGTCGCACAACATGAATACCATGTTCATCAATGTATTCTTTATTGATTTCTTGAATGGTATTTTGATGTTTGCCAATAATAATAGCTGGCTCATTGATCCAAAGGATAAACAATTCATCTTCTTCCACTAGTTCTCTAAAAGCATAAGCTTCCAGAGCAATGTTAAAGGCAGGATTGTGACTTTTGTTAACGATGTATTTCATAGGAGAAAAAATCCTTTCAAAAATGTAATCTACCTCTCTAGTATAATGAAAACAAGCCTAAATGACAAGCTTTCTAGACCAACTAACTGAGGGTAATGTTCCCAAAAGCATTGGTGATGAGTAATTGACGAGGATGGGTCCCTTCATGATAGTAATGGCAACTTGTAGATTGTTGACCAAAAATATGACAATTTCCAAAATCTGTTGTCACATCAATAGTTACTTCTGTCTGATCTCGAGGTAAAAGTCTAACATCAGCATTACCACAAGCCATTTCTAAAAGCATGCGTTCAAAAGTACTATTTTCAAGTGCCACATCCCCATTAGCTAGTCTCATTTCGACTTGGCATAATTGACTCTGATGGATATGCGTATCCCCATTCTGATTATCAATGATGAGTTGATTTGAGTAAGTCCCGTTAGTCAGTCCAATGTCGCCATTATAACAGATAAGGTGAGTGTTAGCACTCTGGCTTTCTTGCCAGCTCATATCACCATTAGTTAATTCCAGCTTTAGGTCTTGGAAATGACAATTTAAGAAACTAATATCCCCATTGGCTAAAAAACCTGATAATTGCTCAGCAAAAAGAGCTCTTGCCCTAAGATCACCATTGGTTAGGGTAAGCTGACACGTTTTGACCTCAAGACCTTCTAGGCTGGCATCAGACGATACCAGATGAATAGTAAGATCTGTAAGAGTCAGTCCTTTGGGAACTAATAAGGTAAGTTTATGTAATAGAAAATCAGGAACCTTGTTAGTTACTAGGTTCAAAAAACTGAAGTTTTGTTTTGGTCTAGGCTTTACTTGTTTAATACTAAATTGCTCATCCCCTTGTTCTATCTGAAGAAAGGTCGAGAGGTTAGAAGGATAATCTAAAGTTAGCTGAGTAACGTCAGCTTCTCTGATTATGAGGTCAATATCCTCTAAGAAAACGGAAACTTTTTTGGTCACTACAACCTTGCTATCTTCAAGCACCATGACTTCTCTCATCTCCATGGGAATGCCTTGTGCCTTCATCTCTGATAACAGGTCTTGAGCAACTTGGTGGGGATCACCAAGTTCAGCAAGAGCATCACTGGACTCTCCTACTTCTGCCAGATACTCTGTGAAAAAGGCTAACGCTTCTTCTCTAGCCTGAACAGGTAAACTGCTTAGGTCATGCTCTAATACCTGTAAAAAATCTTGCCTCATCATTTTGTTTCTCCTTTTGCCAATGCTAGGATAGCTGCCGAATAACGCAGCCATTCCTTCTCCAAAAATAGCAACTGTTCATACCCTTTCTCAGTTGGTTGGTAATACTTCCGTTGTCTCCCCTGATGAGCTTCCGTGTATGTCGATAGCCACCCATTTAACTCCATTTTCTTTAAAATAGGATAAAGAGTAGATTCCTTGATAGGGGTTAATTGCCGCAACTGCTGACAGATATCATAGCCATAAGAAGCTTTTTGCCCTACCATTCCCAATACTAAGAACTCAATCACAGGGGATGGTACTGGATAATACATGGTCACCTCCAAAGATTTATTTTATTTATATACTTAATTTAAATATATATAAAATATAACTCTATCATGAGATTTTGTCAAGCTAAAACAAGCTCTCTAACTTAATTGAGTTCTTAGTGCTGGAAAGGCTTTAGAGAGTATTGGATGACATCGTCTTCTCCATAAGAAATAGCTGTAGACCCATGGGTCTACAGCTATTTTATTTATTCTGATGTAAGATTTGACGACAATTATTTGCGTTTTGGTGGGTTGTGGATAGCCTCACCAAGAACATCTGCAAAGGCTTCGTACATCACTTCAGAGAAGGTTGGGTGTCCATGAATTGATAATAACAATTCATCGACTGTTAATTCTGATTCCATAATTGTTGCTGCTTCGTTAATCATTTCTGCTGCAGCTGGACCAATAATATGAACACCTAAGATTTCGTGGTATTTGGCATCAGCAATAACTTTAACAAAACCATGTGCTTCATTTGAAGCAATCGCGCGTCCGTTACCAGTAAAGCTGTTTTTACCAATAAGCACATCACCATATTGTTCACGCGCTTGTTCTTCAGTTAAACCAACCATTGCCACTTCAGGGTGTGTGTAAACAGCTGCTGGAGTGTATTTAAGGTTAGCTTTACGAGTTGTGTTGCCATGCATAGCATTTTCTGCAGCCACTTCACCCATACGGTAAGCAGCATGAGCAAGCATTTTAGTTCCGTTAACGTCACCTGGCGCATAGATACCTGGAATTGATGTCTCTTGGTAGTCATTAACTTTGATACGGTTACGATCCATTTCAAGGTTAAGGTTTTCAAGACCGTTCATTTGTGGTACACGACCGATAGAAAGAAGAGCTTTTTCAGCGACAACTTCTTCACCATTGTTAAGTTTCAAGGTCAATTGGTTATTTGCTTCAACAATTTCAGAGACACCAACAGATGTTTTGATCTTCATGCCTTTCTTAGAAAGGATTTTTTGAAGTTCAAGAGAGACTTCTTTATCCATAGCTGGGATAATACGGTCAGCCATTTCAATAACGGTAACATCCACACCGTAAGATGCCCAAACAAGTCCAAGCTCGATACCAACAACACCACCGCCCATAACTGCTAGTGATTTTGGCATTTCACGGAGGTCAAGGATATCGTCAGACGTTAAAACAAGTTTAGAGTCAATACCTGGGATATTGATACGTGATACTTTAGAACCTGTAGCAAGGATAACGTTGCGACCCTTAATGGTTTGTGACCCAATGGTTACAGTCTTGTCAGGGTTGACTTGACCAAGCCCATTAAAGATAGTGACTTTATTAGCTTTTAGAAGACCTTGAACACCACCTGTTAAGGTTTTAACAACGGTGTTTTTAAAGTCAACTGTTTTGTCCATGTCAATGGTATAGTTAGTTGAGGCAAGGTTAATCCCACGTCCTGCTGCAATCTTGATACCATCAAGAATTTCAGCATTTTTAAGGTAAGTTTTGGTTGGAATACATCCTACGTTCAAGCAAGTTCCACCAAATTCAGATTTCTCAACGATTGCAATTTTACCACCAAGTTGAGCACCACGAATAGCTGCATAATAACCTGCAGGTCCACCACCGACAACGATGATGTCATACTCATCATCAGCAAGTGCAGCTTTTGGTGCAGCTGAAGCAGCTTGAGCTGGTGCTTTTGGCACTTCAAGTCCAGCAGCTTCTAAATCTTCTGTTGTACGAGCAACATTCACATCTGAAGCAGCTGGGCTAGAAACCTCAACAGATTCACCTTCAGCACCGATGTAACCGATAACTTCTGTTACAGGTACTGTTTCACCGGCTTGACGTGTAATTTTGAGAAGAACACCTGAGTCTTCTGCTTCAAGTTCCATATTGGTTTTATCTGACATGATTTCAAGAAGAATATCGCCTTCATTGACAGTATCACCTTCTTGTTTTTTCCACTCGATGATTTCACCTTCTGCCATGTCAACACCGAGTTTCGGCATAATAATTTCAACAGCCATAATTTAAGATACCAAGAGCGAGGAGAAAGCGATTGAATTTTTGCGGTAAGTCAGAAATCTTTGATTTCGTTGACGCACCCACGTCAGGACAACTAGGACTTTCCGAAACAAAAATTGAGGAAAGTTCAGACGTCTACGACGCTAAGATTAGCCAACTCTTACCACTTTTATCCGAGCTTTCCGCTCGGGTTCAATTGCTTATCACTCATTTGCATGAGATCTCCTCGTTCTACATCCTTTCTATATTTTTGAGAAAAGGGCACCAAGTCTAAACTTAGTAAAATCCCTTTTATTATTCAATGCTTTTCTTGTTTAAAACTGATTGATCAGATTAACAATTCAAATGGATTTTCCATCAATTTCTTGAGGTCAACCATGAATTTTGCACCGTTCATACCGTCTACCAAGCGATGGTCGATGGTTAAGCACATCGCCATAATTGGACGGGCAACAATCTCACCATCCACAACCGTTGGAGTTGGGATAGTTGCTCCAACACCAAGAATTGCTGAGTTTGGTTGGTTAATAATTGGGTTAAATGTCTTCGTACCAAACATTCCCAAGTTTGTGATTGAGAAGGTTGATCCAGACATTTCAGCTGCTTTCAACTTACCAGTTTGCGCTTTTTTAATCACATCTTTTGAAGCAAGCACGAAATCTGACAAGCTCATCTTATCTGCACCATGGATAACTGGAACAATAAGACCATCATCAAGACCTACGGCAATACCCAGGTTCACAAAGCGGTGCAATTCAATATCATTAGCGTTATTGATGAGGGAAGCATTCATGTACTCATGCTCAGGTTTCATCAACGTTTTAACCACTGCCATACCAATCAAGTCTGTGAAGCTGACTTTAAGGCCTGTTTTAGCCATGATTGGGTCAATTAACTTCTTACGAAGGGCGATCATTTCTGTCATATCAATATCGTAGTTAAGCGTAAAGGTAGGCGCAGTAAGGTAAGAGTTTGTCATACCTTTAGAGATTGCCTTACGCATAGCTGACATTGGCTTGTGTTCCACACCCTCTGGAAGCTCAACAACTTTTTCTTCTTTAGCTGCTGGTGCTTTTGCTTCAGCTGGTTTAGCAGCTTCAAGAATAGCCATGATGTCTTCTTTCATGACCTTACCGTTAAAGCCAGTACCTGAAACAGTCGCCAAGTCGATACCTTTATCAGCAGCGATTTTACGAGCAAGTGGTGAAGCTTTCGGTTGAGCACCTTTAAAGTTCTCAACATCTTCTTTATGGACACGCCCTTTTGGTCCTGTTCCTGGAACTTGACCAAGGTCAATGCCCATTTCTGCTGCAACCTTACGTGCAGCTGGAGTAGCACGAACTTTTCCACCATTTCCTTGCGGAATAGCTGTCGCTGCTACCTGAGGAGCTGGACTGGCCACATCTTCTTTTGGAGCTACTGTTGGTCCTGCATCTGCTGAAGCAGGAACTGGAATTTCTGTTGTTTTTTCACTTGAAGCAATAGTATCTACTGATTCACCTTCTGCACCAATGTAACCGATAACTTCAGTTACAGGTACAGTATCACCAGCTGGACGAACAATTTTCAATAGAACACCTGAGTCTTCTGCCTCAAGTTCCATATTGGTTTTGTCTGACATGATTTCAAGAAGGACATCACCTTCATTGACGGTATCACCTTCTTGTTTTTTCCACTCGATGATCTCGCCCTCTTGCATGTCAACGCCGAGCTTTGGCATAATAATTTCAAATGCCATTTCTACATCCTTTCACGATTTTATAAGCGCCATCAACAGCTCCGTCTTGTTACCTAAAGTAAGAGTGACGAAGCTGTTGTGACAAGGGATAAGACGATGTAGCCTTTCTTACAATAGGTCTTATCTATCTAAGAAATGACTAAGGGATAAGGTCTGTCCTAGACCATATGTCTTATCGCCTAGTTGCCTTTGTTTGCCATTTTCACAATAGCAGCTTTGATTTTCTCAACATCTGGTAAGATCGCTTGTTCAAGTACACGTGCATAAGGTACTGGAACATCTTCACTTGCAAGACGAACGATTGGGTGATCAAGGTAATCAAAGGCTTCACTTTCAGTAATCATGGTTGCAATTTCCCCAATGAATCCACCTGTTTTGTAAGCATCATTGACAAGCATTAATTTACCTGTTTTCTTAACAGATTCAATGATCAATTCTTTATCAAGTGGGATGAGGGTGCGTGGGTCAACAACTTCAACATTGATACCATCTGCTGCAACTTCTTCAGCCGCTTGAAGAACACGCTCCAACATACGACCGTAAGAAACGATTGTCAAGTCAGTACCTTCGCGTTTGATGTCACCTTTACCAAGTGGGATATAGAAGTCAGGATCTTGATTAACTTCTTCTTTTTTACCATAAAGGGCTTTAGGTTCCATGAAAAGAACAATGTTATTATCACGGATAGCTGATTTCAATAATCCTTTTGCTTCATTCGCATTACCTGGAGCGACAACTTTAATCCCTGGAATATGAGTTAACCATGCTTCAAGAGATTGTGAGTGTTGCGCAGCGGAACCAATACCAGAACCTGATGCTACACGGAATGTTACAGGGGTAATAAGGCCACCACCAAACATATAGTTGTTTTTAGCACCGTTATTCACGATAGCGTCCATCATGATGGTAAGGAAATCCATAAAGGTAACGTCAACAATTGGACGAAGTCCTGTAATCGCTGCACCAATAGCTGCACCAGAGATAGCTGCTTCTGAAATTGGTGTGTCTTTAACACGTTTAGGACCAAATTCTTCAATCATTCCAACAGAAGTACCAAAGTCTCCTCCGTATACCCCTACGTCTTCACCCATAAGGAAAATATTTTCATCCTTGCGCATTTCCTCAGTCATAGCAAGGTTGACTGCTTCACGCAAAGCCATTAATTTTGTTTCTGACATCATTTTTATTTCTCCATTTATTATTCAAATACGATTGCTTCTTACTGACAAGGTGATATTAGTCAACCCAAACGTCTTCGAAGGCTACTGAAAGTTCTGGATCTGGACTATTTTGTGCAAATTCATAAGCATCGTCAACTTCTTTTTTGACTTGTGCTTGAATGGCATCCAATTCGTCATCAGTGGCAATGCCTTCGCTTGTCAGATAAGTACGATATTTGATCATTGGATCTTTTTCTTTCCACTCATCAACTTCTTCTTTAGTACGGTATTTACCAGCATCTGCAGTTGAGTGACCAAACCAACGGTATGATTCTACCTCAACAATAGCTGGGCCGTTTCCGCCACGAACATGCTCAACAGCTTTGCCCATTGTTTCATAGACAGCCATCACGTCATTGCCATCTTCACAGTAGAAACCAGGAATTCCGTAAGCTTCTGCACGTGTGTATAAATGCGGTGTGTTTGTCGCATTGTTAATGCTCATGGAGATTCCATAACGGTTATTAATGATAAAGAAAATAACAGGAAGTTTCCATGTTGCAGCCATATTGACAGACTCGTGGAATGATCCTTCGTTAGTAGCACCATCGCCTGAGAAAGCAACAGCAATGTTATTAGTTCCTTTATATTGTTGGGTAAGCGCTGCACCTACTGCAAGAGCGTAACCACCACCAACGATACCATTGGTACCATAGTTTCCTTTTTCAAAGTCAGCCAAGTGCATTGAGCCACCGCGTCCTTTAGAAACACCAGTTGCTTTACCTGCAAGTTCAGCCATCATTTTGTTAAGGTCCATATCTTTTGCGATTGATTGACCATGTCCACGGTGATTTGAAAAAATAATATCATCGTAAGTCAAGTGAGCCACTGCACCAACGTTAGCTGCTTCTTCACCAACAGAGAAGTGAGTCATCCCTTGTACAAATCCACGACGGACGAGTTTGTTAATACGTGAATCAAATTCACGAATACGTTCCATTTTAAGGAACATATCCAAATATTGTTCTTTAGAAACTGTTACCATTTTGGCCTCCATATTATCATATTACTTTCCTATGATAAAACTTTTTTTCACAATTTGCAAATAATTAAATCGCTTTCTTCCTTATCTTGTCTGATTTTATGGAATTGTAATAGTTTGTGAAGTCACAAACAAATCTGTACTAATAAATTACAAAATAATATATAACAGTTTTCGTTTTCACCAATCTTGCTTCAAAAAATGTGTCATTTTAAAACCGCTTTTACCGCTTCAAACAAGTTTCAAAGCAATAAAAATAAGCCTAGCAAAAATGCTAAAGCTTGTTTTTATGATTCTATTTGTTCAGCGATGCTTTCCCATTCTTCCATGAGAAGCTGTTGTTCTTGATCTAATTGGTCCCACTCTTCTTGCCATGTCATTAACTGAATTGTATCATTGCAAGCATGCATGTCTTCTTGAATAGCACCAATACGCTCTTCAATGGTTTCCAATCTTGCTTCAATCTCCTCATATCGGCGAGCCAAGCGACGACGCTCTTTTTGATTAGCTTTTTGTAGCTGATAATCAGTGGCAGAGGCTTCTACTGTTTCCTCAACGTCCTCTCCTGCTGCTAGGCGGGCTAATTCTTCTAGCTCTGCCTTTTTCTCAAGGTAATAATCATAGTCACCTAAGTAAAGTGTTGAACCTTTTTCAGTAATTTCTAACACTTTGGTCGCTAAACGATTAATAAAATAGCGGTCATGACTGACAAAAAGTAAAGTGCCATCAAAATCTATCAGAGCATTTTCGAGCACTTCCTTGCTATCAATATCTAAATGATTAGTCGGCTCGTCCAGAACAAGAAAATTATTGTTTTCCATAGATAACTTCGCAAGAAGAAGACGGGCTTTTTCTCCACCTGATAGCATGGACACCGATTTTTTGACATCATCTCCAGAGAAGAGAAAGGCTCCTAATCGGTTTCGGATATCGACTTCTGACGTGGTTGAAAAGTCCTGCCATAATTCTTCCAAAACCGTATTGCTTGGCGTCAAATGTGATTGGGTTTGGTCATAATAACCTGTTTCGACATTGGCACCATACTTGAGTTGTCCTTTGAGCAAAGGCAATTGTCCAATAATCGACTTGATCAAGGTTGATTTACCAATACCATTTGGCCCTACAACGGCAATAGCATCCAACTTATTGATATCTACATTAATAGGTTCGGACAAAGCTTGGTCTCCATAACCGATCGCTGCTTCCTCAACTCTTAGCACAACATTTCCTGATGGTTTTTCTGCATGAAATGTCATATGAGCAGATTTACGCCCACTTGTAGGTTTGTCCAAACGCTCTATTTTTTCCAATTGCTTACGCCTAGCCTGAGCCCTTTTTGTGGTAGAGGCCCTGACAATGTTTTTTTGAACAAAATCTTCTAGCTTGGCAATTTCTTTTTGTTGTTTATCGAACTGTTTTTCTTCGGCTACTAGTTTTTCAGCTTTTAAGGCCATAAAACGAGAATAGTTACCACTATACCGATCTAAGCCGCTAGGCGTCAAATCTAAAGTCACGGTCGCCACTTTGTCCAGAAAATAACGGTCGTGACTCACAATGATTAGAGCTCCTTGATAGTTGGCCAAGTAGTTCTCTAACCAGGCAATGGTTTCAATATCTAAGTGGTTTGTTGGCTCATCAAGGACCAATAGTTCTGGCTTTTCTAACAACATCTTAGCCAAGGCTAAACGGGTATTTTGTCCGCCAGACAACTCAGCGATAGTCATCTGCCACATGCTTTCATCAAATTTAAAGCCATTTAAAATGGCTTTAATCTCAGCTTCATATGTAAATCCACCTTGCTGACGAAAACGTTCTGCTAAAAGATCATAATCCATCATCAGCCGTGTTAAGTCCTGACCTGAAACGGTTGCCATATCCATTTCCATCTGACGGAGACGCTTTTCATCTTGGCGTAATGCTTCGAAAACCTTGAGCATTTCCTCATATATCGTTTTGTCTGATTCAAAACGACTATTTTGAGCCAGATAAGACAAGGTTAGGTCTTTTTTAGTATTAACTTCTCCGCTCGTTGGCGTTTCTTCACCGACCAATAATTTTAGTAAAGTGGACTTGCCAGCTCCATTAGGACCAACCAAGGCAATGCGGTCACGTTCATCAACTTGCAGTGATATGTTTTGAAAAAGAACATCTCCTGAGAAAGAGCGTTCTAACTTGTTTCCTTGTAAAATAATCATACTTTCATTCTAACAAAAAAATGCCCTTTTGAGGACATTTTCAATCTAGTTTCCAAAAGAAATCTAACTCTTTTTAAGTCATCGATGATCTTCTTGAGCACTAGCAAGGAAAGTTGGATGCCTTTTATCACTTTGATGATGCATCTTTGCAGATGGCTTTTGTGTTAAGGTATCAAAAATTTGCACCACTTGCTCAGTAACTGTCGAGATTTTATTGGCTAAAACGGAATCACTGTGATTAGAATAATAAATCAGCCCTATAATAATAATCGTTACTAATAAGACAGTTTGTAAAAATCCTTTGATAAGATGCCAAAACAGTTTCACTATTAGCTTAGGAAGCCACAAAATGATCGCCAGTAATTGTTTCATTCGTCACCTCATGTTGTACTAGGAAATGGTTAAGATAACCTTTCTTCTTTTTGGTAGTTTATCGGTAACCACTCTAACAGAACTTCTAATTGTTGGTTCCAATAGTACCACTCATGTTTACCATGACCTTTATGATAGTCAATGTCAAGACCTTGAGCTCGAAAATCAGCAATAGCTTTTTCATTAGCGGCAAAAAGGAAATCCTCATAACCACACCAAGCATAGAACTTAGTCTTGCGATCACTCTCGCTTACCATCGTTTTAAGGTAATGCCTTTCAAGATTAGGGTCGTCAAAGGCTCCAAAAACACCTTGCCAATAGGCTGGTTCTCCTATTTGTCCCTCAAGTAAGGTCTCCGGAGAAAAATCCAAAGCCCCTGAAAACGAGGCCGCATAAGAAAACCGATTGCTTTTGAGTGCCCACTTAAAGGCTCCATAACCTCCCATTGACAGACCAGCAACGAACGTTTTTTCACGTTTCTGGGTCATATTAGGAAAGAAAGAAGCTAAGACCTGTGGTAACTCTTGTGACAACGCCTGATAATAGTTAAGCCCATAAGCCGTGTCTGTATACCAACCTAGGTCTGTCGAAGGCATAACGACTATCAAATTGGTATGCCGCAATAAGCGTTCAATATCCGTTCGCTTTTGCCAAGAGTTCTCATTGCCTCCCATCCCATGTAGTAGGTATAAAACTGGAATATCTTTGTCCCCTTGTTCTTCTTTAGGGATTTCCGATTGATCAGGATAAATAACCTGAACCCTACGCTCCATCTCTAACACCGTTGAATGGTATTCAATCGAAATACTTGCCATAACAGATGCTCCTTTACTTGATTCTCATGTTTTGTAAACAAATAGCCTTAAAACCAAAGAAGGCTGGCAATCAAGGCCTAACCTTCTTTTACATTAGCGAACTTCCATGACCACAGGTAGAATCGCTGGGCGCCTTTTGGTTTGTTCAAATAAGAATTTAGACAAATCATCTCTGACATTCCCTTTTAATTCTCCCCAATCAAAGGTATCTTTTTGGAGATAGGCTTCAACCGTTTTATTGACCAACTCAGCACTCTCTCTTAAAATATCACGACTTTTCTTAACATAGACAAATCCGCGAGTGTTCACCTTGGCTTTTGAAATAATGCGTTTTTCTTTTTTGGAAACTGTAATAGCAACAATAAAGATACCATCTTCTGACAAGACTTTACGGTCTCTTAATACAATATTACCAACATCACCGATAGCATTCCCATCAATCATGACATCGCTGGCAGGCACACCTCCTTCATGGAGGAAACCTTCCTCATTAAGAACCATGATATCGCCCCGTTTCATAATATGAATATTTTCAGGGAAAATACCGACCTCTTCAGCTAACTTAGCATGGGCAGCTAGATCACGGTACTCTCCCTGAACTGGGAAGAGATACTGAGGCTTCGTTAAATTGATCAACAGTTGCAAATCACGTCCATTCGCATGCCCTGAGACACGTAAGTTTTGGGTAATTAGTTTGACAGAACCACCAGCCTTGTAAATCAAGTTTTCAACACGCGCCACCATAGCTTCTTTTGCAGTACTTGGCGTTGTCACGATGTAAACAAGGTCGCCTTCTTTAATCTGAACATAACGATGACGTCCCGCTGCCATTTTTTGCAAACTGTTGATAGGCTCACCCATGCGACCAGCTTCAAGAATAATAAGTTCGTGGTCTTCGAACTTAGACATGTCTTTTGGTTTGATCAGCAAACGTTCGTCTGTAATCATCAATTTTTTCAATCGTAGAGCTGTTCGTACAATATTTTCAACGTCTGTTCCCGTTAAGACCACACGACGGCCATAGGCAACAGCTGAATCAAAGACCTGCTGAATACGGACAAGGTTAGACGCCACTGCCGCCACAATCACACGGCCATCAGCGTCTGCAATAACACTGTCCATTTCTTCCCCAACTTCAGATTCACTAGCAATCTGATCATTGCTAGTGGCATTTGCAGAATCAGACAAAAGAGCTAAGACTCCTTCTTTCCCAATCTCAGCTAGACGTAGTAAATCCGTCTGGTAACCTTCACGGGCCGCCTGGTCAAACTTGAAGTCACCGGTATAAACAATATTTCCTTTGTCTGTGCCAATCACTACTCCCATGCTTTCTGGAATAGAGTGTGTTGTTTTAAAGAAGGACACCAAGCCATCTTTAAATTCGATTTCTGTTTCACTATCCACCACATGGAAATTGTTAAATTTCTTAGTGTTATTATTGCCTTTGACAAATAATTTTGCCAGCTCGATGGTCAATTCAGATCCAAAGACAGGAGCCGATACTTCTGACAATAAATACGGTAAGGCACCAATGGCATCTGCATGCCCATGGCTCAAGAAAATCCCTTGGACCTTGTCTTTGTTTTCAATCACATAGTCTAAATTGGGGATAACTAAATCAACCCCAAGTTGTTCATTTTCTGGGTATTTAAGCCCAGCATCCAAAATAAACATGGAATCGTTAATTTCTACCAAATAGAAGTTCTTTCCGTATTCACGGACCCCTCCTAAGGCAATCAATTTGATATCAGTCATGATACTCCTCTAATATTTAATATTTTTTATTACAAACGGTCCTTACGAAGTAAGTCGAATTACTGTTATGTAGCTAAGCTACTATCCTTTATAGTATATCATATTTCAGGCAGTTTTTCGCTAAATAGTCTTGGTACTTTCAGATTATTTTCATGACAAGCATCCAAAAAACCATTGGATGAAGGTTCTCCAATGGTCACGTTTGAAAAGATTAATCAAAAAGCTGGTAATAATCGGCAATAGTTAGTTGGGCCTTATCAGCTTGATTGAGATCTTTGATGATTTTCCCATTTTTCATCACAATGAGGCGGTTGCCATAAGTTAAGGCATCTTCCATATGATGGGTAATCATCAGAGCTGTTAAACGATCCCTTGTCACAAATTCATCGGTTAAGCGCATCAAGGACTGACTTGTTTTAGGATCTAGAGCAGCGGTATGCTCATCTAGCAACAATAATTCTGGTTTTTTCAGGGTTGCCATTAATAAACTTAAAGCCTGCCTTTGACCTCCTGATAGGAGACCGGTTGGTGTTTCCAAATGCTTTTCTAAGCCGTTCCCTGTTCGTTTAACCAAGTCTTCAAAACTAGCTAAGTGCTCTGTTATTTTCCGAGAAACTAAAGAGCGTTTTTCACCTCTTTGTCGAGCAATTAAGAGATTTTCAGCCACAGTCATTCGAGGAGCTGTTCCCATTTTAGGGTCTTGGAAAACACGTGATAAATAAAGAGCTCTTTTTTCAGCGGGCCAGGTCGTCACATCTTGCCCTAGAATCTTGATTTGCCCCCTCGTTAACATGAGAGTCCCCGCAATGACATTAAAGAGAGTGGACTTGCCTGCCCCATTCCCACCTAAGATCGTTAAAAAATCGTGTTCATAAATCGTCAATGAGACATCGTCTAAAATGGTTTTAATATCATCAAAACCGTTATTCACTTCCACTGTCGCATGGATTAATTCAATAATTGCTGTCATCGTGATAACCTCATCCCTTTAAAAAAGCGTTGCTTCAACACTGGAACCATCAGACATAGAGCTAAGACAAGAGCACTAAACAGTTTTAGATAATTAGTGTTAAAACCTAAAGCAATAACCGCTGAAATCAAAAATTGATAAAGAATTGATCCTACGACAATAGCAATCAAGCGTTCCAATAGTGTTAAACTTGTGGAATAAAGGACTTCTCCAACAATAATGCTGGCTAAACCAATAACAATAACCCCAATCCCTTTTGACACGTCCGCATAGCCATCTTGTTGACTGACCAAGGCACCTGATAAAGCAATTAAAGCATTAGACACCACTAATCCCATCACTTCCATACGGTCGGTCTTAATCCCAAAACTCTTAGCCATGTCCCTATTGTCTCCTGTGGCAATATAGGCTTGTCCAAGATTAGTATATAGGAAATAAATCAAGAGGCTAATCACCACAACAACTGCAATTAGACCTGTTAGCAGGCTATTAACGTCTGCTGAAAAAGGCAGGTAGTCTTGGATACGTCTGCTCTCATGTAAGCCCAAATTAGCCCTCCCCATCACCATTAACATAATAGAGTTGCAAGAGGTCATGACTAAGATTCCAGCCAAAATCGTTGGGATTTTCCCCTTGGTGTATAAGAGGCCTGTCAATAAACCCGCCAGAGCTCCCGCAGCCATTCCAAGGACAGTTGCTACCAAAGGATTCCACCCTAAACTTATTGCGGTAACGGTAACAGCACCTCCTAAAGGAAAGGAACCTTCGGTAGTCATGTCTGGAAAATTTAAAATTCTAAACGTTAGGTAAATACCTAATCCCAAAATCCCCCAAAAGAGACCTTGTGAAACTGATGAAATAATCATAGGATTCCTCTCTTCATTTATTCTATAACAGTGGCTGTCTTCAACAGTCTAGGTGATATCGTTATGCCTAGTTCTTCTGCTACTTTTCGATTAATCAATGGTTTTCCATCATCAACGACTTTAACAGGGATATCAGACACTGCTTTTCCTTTCAGGAGCTGAAGTACTTGATTAGCTGTCTCAACCCCTAATTGATATTGACTTTGAGAAATAGAGGCTACGCTTCCTTCTTCTACCATCGTGTCCACGCTAGAGTAGACTGGAACCTTTGCGGCTTTACTGGCAGCAACGACAGATGAAAAGGCACTAGCAATCGTGTTATCTTGCGGAATAAATATAGCATCTACCTTACGCAACATGACAGACATGGTCGCCGGTACCTCATTGGTGGAAGGCACCGCGTAAGGAACGACCTGGTAACCTTTTTTCTGAGCTAACTGGCGGAAGGCTTTCACTTGAGACAAAGAATTGTCCTCATTGCTAGCATACAAAACTCCAATTCGCTTCACTTCGGGTGATAGCTCATTAATCAGATCAACAGTTTGCTTGATGGGAAGTTTATTAGACAAGCCTGTCACATTACTTTCGGGTCTCTCCAAGTGCTTTACTAACTTTGCACCAATAGGGTCAGAAATGGCCGACATGACAACTGGAATATCCTTAGTTGCAGCGGCTAATCCTTGAGCAGCTGGCGTGGCAATCCCAATAACCAAATCATTTCCTGATTGCGTTAATTGGCGACTCATGGTTTGAATTTTACTTTGATCCCCTTCGGCATTCATGAGTCTAATGGTCACGTGTTTGCCTTTAGGCGTTTGCTTGCTCAGCTGATCCTCAATGCCTTGCTCAATATCGTCAAGGGCTTCGTGGGTAACCAGTTGTAAGATACCTATTTTAATATTTTGTTGGTTAGCCAAATCACGGTTTTCCTGTGATACTCCTTTTGATAATAGAGAGCCTATCACCATGACCGTCAGCAAGATTAGCGTCGCTATTAAACTCTTGTTTTTCATCTTGTTCCTCACATTTCATTTTCATATCGTTAACAGGTTGATGAGAATACTTTTCAAAAGAAAAAGCACTTAGTAATGACTACTAGGCGCTCTTGTGAAATCCAATCTTAGCGCATAGATACCTTTTTAGAAGTACTCTAAAAGTCGTATCTATGCCAATCCATAAACACAACTTATCTATGCCAGCTTTGCCAATTAGTTAGATGTTGTGTTTGGGCCATTGCAGGACTTCCTTTCTTGTTTTTTTAACATTATAACCTAAATTGAGGAAATTGCAAGCACTTTCGTCCATGTATGTGTCTGAATTTTCGGGAAAGTCCAACTAACCCTTATAACCTAAGAAAACTCTAGGTTCTTTTATTCCAAAAAAGACTGAAACAAAGGGTTTCGGGGCATAAACACACCAAAAAAGCCTCTAAAATTTAATGTTTTAGCGGTTGCTATAAGATAGATTTTTGGTAGTCATCGCCTGATCACCACTGCATCATGAGGATAATGGTTAACCAAATGGCCAGCACCTAAGCCTCTTCCTCGATACTTCTGGTACTGCTTTCGCCAGTCGCCAAAGAAGAGGCCATCTAGTTTATTTATCCGTTCCAATAAGATAATTTTAGCCATAGTACAAGCGCCTGTTACTGACCAATACATCCCACGATGTTTCATACGGTAAGTCACTTTGCGATGCTGGCTTTCCATGGCACCTATACCACGAGAGGTTAGCCCTCGTAATTGTGATGGCCTAGTAACCCTAAAATTTCTAAAGAGTTTCTGCCTAAAAGCATAATAGTTAATATAGTCTTCCTCAGTTTCTATCAGTGTTTCTACTGTATCAAAGACAGTTTCTAATAATGACTTTTTATGAGTTTGAATAGCTTTAAAAGCTAAATCCTGTGGGACATAAGGATAGGACTTGAAAAAATCTTTCAACTGCTTATTGAGATGATAGCTGTCCCAAAAATGTTCATGATACTTAATGCCAAGTGCTTTCTTAACCTCTTGAAAGACACGTTTGGTATAGCCTTTACCGTTATCTGAATTCGTAATGAGGATGGTCTTATCCGTTATCTCAAAGTGATTGTAGAGATAGTCTAATAGCTCCTCTCTTGCTTTATCATAGTTAGCGTTAATAATTTCATGCTTATTTTGTAGAATATAGCGATTTTTACCAATCTTTCTTGATCCCGTATGGATTAAAAAATGAGCCAAATCTGTATTATGACGTTCATCTCCTCCTGATGTTGTTTTGACCATGACACCATCCCCTTCCAAGTAGATTCTTTCTGCTTGGATTTTTTGTGGGTGTTCTACGTGCTGTAAGAAACGATAGTGCTCTTTCTCTGAAAAGAGTCGTTCTGCTAGTTTGACAGCTTTTAAGACGGCATCTTTTGTCACTGATAAGCCATAAGCTGTTTCAATTGTACGACAAACTTCCCGATAAGATAATTTAGAAGCGTGTTCCGCCATATGAAGCATGAGTTCAGGAGAATAGCGCATATAGGGTTTTAATCCCAGCCATTCATCAACGGGATAACGGGTTTTCTTTCCTTTTCTCCAGCGGCTTCTTGAAATCGTCACTTCTCCAAAAGTAAAGAGAACTGTTCGCTCGCTACTATCCACTCGTTTATAGCCGTGTTGACGCATTGTCATAGCTATTTGTTCATCATAATCTCTAATCCGTTTCAAAAACTCCTTCTCACGTAGTTTAGCCATTTCAATCACAAAAGTTTTCTCATCAAATCTCATAAGTCTATTTTAACTTAAATCAAACATTTTGACACTTCAAATAAAAAAATAAGCGATTACATATATACTATTTTTTCAAATCGTTATATAATAAAGTTAGCAATTTGCCATGTATGCGCTGTTATTTTAAATTATTATATAATAAAATTAGAAACTAATCACCTAATTAGTAAGAAAGGGGGCTAAGCGTTAATAAGGTGAGCTATTATAAAAAGGAGAAACTCCATGAAACCAAAATCCCTTATCTTATCAATTACATCACTTTTCACCTATTAGGAGCCTGCGCCACTGTCTCTGCAGCTGAATATCAGTCAACCACTCCAGATTTATTATCTCCAGTTATCAATGATAATCAAATTGTGGAAGTTTTACCAGAGGGCGGATTTATTTACAATCTCAATGGAAGCTCGACATTTGATTCTACTATTGTTTCAAATAATCAAGGGAAGCTAATGTCTTATAAGCAGTACAAAGATACAGAAATTCCTAATAAAGGCATGGTTGACTATATAAACCCTCCAATTTTAGTCAGGTCTGCCTCTCCTTATAGGGCTACCAATAATCCTAAGATTCTTCCTTTAGGACAAAGCTATCGTTCTCAAGCCTTCTCAGGGTCAGGTTGGCGTTTTTCAGAACTTAAATTTGAGGCTGTACAAGAAACTGGAACTTGGTTATTTTGGGAATCCGTTGGAGACAGCGGATTAGTTGGAAATGAATATGAAGCTTACCGTACTTATGAATCTAAAAAACCTGTTTCTAGAGCAGTCATTGGAAACGGTCAAGGAAAATATGTTAATGGTGAAGGTTCTTGGCTATTCTTCTATACTCATAATCCAGTTAATGGATCTTGGTATAGGGTCACAAATAAATAAGGATACATGCATTATGAAAAATAAGATTTCTTTAGCCTTAGGGATAGGATTACTATTATGTCCTCTGGCTATTTCCCAACAGGCTTTCGCCTCAACTGAGCAACAAGTGTCACAACAGCGCGCAACACTGGAAAAAGAACATCCAAAAGAAGGGACACTTATAAGAAGCTTTGAAACCCCCTTAACGAAAAAAATGACAGTCAAAGATATCTATAAAGTTGATCCTAATAATCGATCCATTAAAAATTTAAAGAAAAAAGCTAAAAAAGACCCTTACTTGATTAACGCTTTTCTTGGACATCCAGATACAGTATGGGTCATTTATCATGGTGGAGGAACAGATTATAGTTATGATATGCGAACTAAATTTGGCATTGAAAAAATAAATTTAGCAGATGGAGAAGTCATTGACAGGGATGATGACCCTATAACTGTCGGAGCAGCTAAAAAATTATTAATGAACTTTGATAATCAAATTATCGATTATTCTAAGGTCGCTCCATCAAGTAGCACATTGGTTTATTAATAGTAATTCTTCTCTGCTATTGTTACAACAAAAGGATTTTAAAAACTACCTTACTGCAAGATATAATCATAACAGTCATATAAAAAAATAGAATCCTTAAGCCAATCTATGGTATACTACTAGTGTTAAGAGGTCAACGTTCTTTATTATTAGACATTAGCATTCAAAAACATCCATTAATTTTCCCTCTCAACATCATCGCCACTCCTAGCGTGGCGATTTTTTATCACTAATAAACAAAAAAACAGCCGCAAAGGGCTGAAAAAATAGATTTTTAGGAATACTCCGAGGAGGCCTCTTATTGTACCTATGCCATCACCAATGTCAATAATATTCCCCTATCTCAGTGACAGGGGAATATGGAGAAAGCGAACTTTCATAGGTACATTTTTATCTTACCTCAATCCTACAACCTCGTCAACTAAAAAACCTCCACCCAAAAAGTAGAGGTAAAATGTATCTGTTTGAGTTAATGGGGTTTAATAGTCTCTCCATAGACTATGATTATTCCCAACTTTCCTTACTAGCATATCATTGATTTGCTACTTTTTTAGCACTTCTTATCACAAATCTAAAAATTGATAGATAATACTATGTTAACTAATAAAGATACTAGTAAGCTGAATTTTCGAGAACCTCTTCACCGTAGCCTCCAGCTTGTGGTAAAGGTAGATTTGTAGAATTAGGTGCTCTTAAAATTCTAATTGGTCTAGCACCGGCCTCCCTAGCTGCATGAATATCGTCATCACTATCCCCATAATGAATGTCTGAACCATATTTCTTAATATAATATGATTTATCATATTTGTATGGCTTTTTAGGTTTATCGCCTGTATAATTTACAGCAATTGGTTTGTCTAATTTAAAATCTTTAGCTAAGGCTTTAGCTGTTTTATCAACCTCGCCCTCCTTGTACATTGACCCTCTTGTCCTACCTGTTATAAAAACAATTTTATCTCCTCGTTTTTGATGCATAGCAATTAATTTTTTAGCATATTCTTTGGGAATGGAATCTTGATCTCCTCGTTTTGCAACAAGATCCCAGAATTTTTGTTTATGAAGAAAATCAAACGATCCAGGAGTTACATATTCTTTACCATACTGAAAATATTGACTACTGAAAAGGAGTGTATCATCAATATCAAAACTAACAGTAATCGGCTTCTTACCTTCTAAGCTTTTTTGAATCTCGTCAATAGAAATAGTAGTGACTTTATCTTTATTTGAGTCCGAAAGAGCAGTCATTCCCTCTTGTGTATAAGCTACTTTTGGCCCCTTAGCCTCAACTACTGTTTGTAACGTTATCGTAATCCCTAAAACCAAAAGACTACTCACTAACACTTTCTTCATAAGAACCTCCATAATAAAGTATAAAAATTATTTCTTTAATTAGTTTATCACAAAAAACATAAGAATGAAAGCGATATCATATAAATGGTTGCTTTTTACTTACGTTAAATCTACAGTCTTCAAAGTGATTTTTCTTCTGTCTCTTGCTTAGGAGTGTTCGCTTCACGAGATTTAATATAATCTTTCATTTCTTGGTAGGTTGTATAAGTCTTCAAGGTATCGTCAAAGAATTCTTGCAAGGCATCCTTTTCTATTTCAAATTGTTGAATGGTTTGACGAATATCTGCAATGGATATATCTTTTGGAAGTCCTAGTTCATCTAATAACTGAATGGCAGGCAAACTATTTTCTGGTGTTTGTTCAATGGCTAGTAGAGCCCCCTCAACTTTATGATAGTAAGCCAGGCGTTCATCTAAGGTTTGAAGTTCTTGATTAGTCTCTTGAATAGGTTACACTAAACTAGACAGAATTTATAAAGTGTTCTACACTAAAGAAAATAGGAGAACAGATATGTCTAGAAAAATACGTCGCCACTTCACCGATGATTTTAAGCAACAAATTGTTGACCTTTACAATGCTGGTAGAAAGCGTAGCAGTCTCATCAAGGAATATGAGCTAACCCCTTCCACCTTCGATAAGTGGGTTAGACAAGCCAAAACAACTGGTTCATTCAAGTCTGTTGATAATCTGACAGATGAACAGCGGGAGCTAATTGAACTCAGGAAACACAATAAAGAACTCGAAATGCAATTAGATATCCTAAAGCAAGCGGCAGTGATTATGGCACAAAAAGGGAAATAATCACTGCTAATAAGGATAAATACAGCATTTCAAAGATGTGTCGCTGGCTGAATATGCCACGCTCAAGTTATTACTATCAAGCCGTGGAGTCAGTATCTGAAACGGAGTTTGAAGAAACTATTAAAAGAATTTTCCTCGAGAGCGAGGCCAGATACGGATCCAGAAAAATCAAAATATGCTTGAATAACGAAGGTATCACACGTTCACGTCGTCGGATTCGACGCATTATGAAGCGACTCAATTTGGTTTCTGTTTATCAGAAAGCCACCTTCAAACCACATTCCAGAGGCAAGAATGAAGCCCCTATTCCCAACCACTTAGACAGGCAATTGGCCAGCATATTGGCTTGTTTCAGCAAAGCTCATCATTTTATACTCCTATACATAACTCGTTAACTCTGAGTTCTAGTTCAAAGTAAGCCATAAAGCTTCTTCTTGTGTGAGTTGCTTGACATGGCCCCAGGTTCCATCTCGTGAATGTTGGTAGGGATAGGTACCATGTTTGTTTCTAGGACTTAAATCGTGAATAATATCATTTTCAATAATCTCCCAAAGAAGACCAGAAAGTTTATAGTGATAACGATTTCCAAGCCAAGTTTTATTCAAATCATCGTATGAACTTATTTCCTTTTCTTCAGGTAAATCCTCATCAATACCTGTCTTAAAATGATTCGTTTCATCTAAATCAATAACATCAAAGATATCTAGAGTATCAATATCCATAACTATTTCTAAATTATTTGACATCTGTTTGTGTCCTTTCACTAGTTTTAGGAAACGAAAAAAGAGAACGAATTTTTCGTTCTCTTAAGCTATAAGGTATTCAATTTTACGTTTCCCGAAACTCTAGACACTTACCCGTCCATATTTTTAGTCAAGCATTTGTGGTATAATGAAGAGATTAGAATTCAGAAAGGAGAAACCATGTCTTTTGACGGCTTTTTCTTACACCATTTAACCAAAGAATTAAAAGAGAGCTTGCTTTACGGGCGTATTCAAAAGGTCAATCAACCCTTTGAACGCGAACTGGTTTTAACCATTCGTAACCACCGCCAAAATTATAAATTGTTATTGTCTGCTCACCCCGTTTTTGGAAGGGTACAAATCACCCAAGCAGACTTTCAAAACCCCCAAGTCCCAAATACCTTTACCATGATTATGCGCAAGTACCTTCAGGGTGCTGTCATTGAGCAGTTAGAACAGATTGAAAATGACCGTATTATTGAGCTTAAAGTGTCCAACAAAAATGAAATTGGCGATGCTATTCAAGCCACGTTAATTATTGAAATCATGGGGAAACACAGTAATATTATCTTGGTGGACCGTTCGGAAAATAAAATCATCGAATCCATTAAACATGTTGGCTTTTCACAAAACTCTTACCGCACCATTTTACCAGGCTCTACCTATATTGAGCCTCCTAAAACAGGTGCTGTCAATCCTTTTACAATTTCTGATGTGCCTTTATTTGAAATTCTTCAAACACAAGACCTATCTGTTAAAAGCTTACAACACCATTTTCAAGGCTTAGGGCGAGACACCGCAAAAGAATTGACCGAGCTTCTGACAACAGACAAATTAAAACGGTTCCGTGAGTTTTTTGCTAGACCTACTCAAGCAAGTTTAACCAATACCTCTTTTGCACCTGTTCTTTTCTCAGATAGCCAAGTGACATTTGAGACTTTATCTGAGATGCTTGATCACTTTTATCAAGATAAGGCTGAGCGTGACCGTATCAATCAGCAAGCGAGTGACTTGATTCACCGTGTGCAAAATGAACTAGACAAAAATCGCAACAAACTAAGTAAACAAGAAGCTGAACTTTTGGCTACGGAAAACGCTGAGTTGTTCCGTCAAAAAGGAGAGCTGTTAACCACTTACATGAGTATGGTTCCTAATAACCAAGACTCCGTGGTATTAGACAATTATTACACGGGCGAAAAGCTTGAGATTGCCCTAGACAAGGCACTAACACCTAATCAAAATGCTCAACGTTATTTTAAAAAATACCAAAAGCTAAAAGAAGCTGTCAAACACTTATCTGGATTGATTGCCGATACCAAGCAAAGTATTGCTTACTTTGAGAGCGTGGACTACAATTTATCCCAAGCAAGTATCGAAGATATTGAAGATATTCGGGAAGAGTTATATCAGGCTGGCTTTTTGAAGAGTCGCCACCGTGATAAACGACACAAACGCAAAAAGCCTGAGCAATACCTAGCTACAGACGGGAAAACCATTCTCATCGTTGGACGTAACAACCTTCAAAATGAGGAGCTGACCTTTAAGATGGCTAAAAAAGGGGAACTCTGGTTCCATGCCAAGGATATCCCTGGAAGTCATGTCCTTATTAAGGACAACCTTGATCCAAGTGACGAGGTTAAAACGGACGCTGCCGAATTAGCAGCCTATTACTCTAAAGCTAGATTATCAAACCTCGTTCAGGTCGATATGATTGAAGCTAAAAAACTTCACAAACCAAGTGGCGCACAACCAGGATTTGTGACTTATACCGGGCAAAGAACCTTGCGCGTAACACCTGACGAGGATAAAATCCTCTCCATGAAATTACCATAAGGCTTAACAGACTAAAAACAGTCCTCCGATGGGAAATGACTCCCAGATAGAGGACTGTTTTGTTATTCTGATAATTGATCATTTAGATGGTCTAAAAATGCTTGCATATTGACATCATCAGGCACTTGATTGAGATAATTGGTAGTCACCTTAACTGCCTTAGTCAGCTCACCGAATTCTCTCAATAGATAAGCATAGTCTTGTAAAAATTCTGGATTTTCTGCTAAATCTCCCGCAATTTCCTTATAGAGAGACAAGGTTTTTTCTTCTTGCTCCAAGGCATGATAAGCTTTAGCAATCGTCCATTTAGTCAAAACATTGTCAATAGTATTATTGTCAAGCGCAACAACGTCCTCAAAACGATCCGCTTCAAAATAAAGCGTGGCCAGTCGCATCAGAATCTCTTCATCATCATCTGCTACTTCTTTAGCTTGAAGAAGATAACTTTCAGCATTTTGGCTATCATGTAACTCATAAGATAATTGTGACGCTAACAATAATAAGTGACTGTCAAATGCATTTTTTCGAAGTCCTTGCTGGGCCAAACGCAAGGCCTCTTGTGTTTTATGTTCCTCATGAAGGCTCAAGGCATAACCATATTCATAACCAGGAAAATCAGGGTTAATGGTCTCTAACTGTTTGAAATATAAGTTAGCTTTTTGGTAATTCTCTTGATCATATAAAAGAGTAGCCAGTTCAAAAACAGCTTCATCTTCATACTCAATCGCTACTGCTTTTTCTAAAAATTCGATGGCTGCCTCAAATTTACCTAAACTGGCATAGGCTCGTCCAATGCGTTGGTAAGTAGAAATGCCTGTCAATTCAAGAATATGACGATTATCTAACTGTGCATAGTAATCAATAGCTTCCTTAAAATACTGTAAGGACATGTCAATTTCTGCCAAACCAAAAATAACCAATGGCTCTGGGCTGATTGCTACTGCTTGAAGTAATTTCTCACGCGCCACATCTGTCAACCCTTCCATATCATAGAGGTCAGCCATGACTAAAAGAGCTGACAAATAATCGGGACTGTCTTTTGGAATTTTGTCCAAGTAGAGAAAAGCTTCTTCCATAGCATCATCTTCAGCAGCGATTTGTGCCAAGTTAATATTAAGTTCAGGGTAGTCATCAGCCAATTGTAGGTAAAGACGTTTGGCATGTGGCAAGAAACCAATACTTTCTAAATATTCTCCGAGGGCAATCAAGGTTTCCGCATCATCTTCTTTCAAAGCCTTTTGAAAATATTTCTCCGCATGTGCTAAGTCTTGCTGGTCCAAGGAAGCAATCATTTTTTCACTACTCAACATGGTCAATAACCTCCTCAACCACTAGGACTTCTTCATCATACAGGCCACTAACTTTTTGATACCAGTCAAACAATTCTTTCACCACAACCTTGACAGAAGCATAAATCGGAATGACTAAGAAGACACCCCAAACGCCAAACATTGATCCTGCAGTCAACAATAAGAACATGATCGTAATCGGATGAATGCTCAGCTTATTTCCAAGAACAAGCGGTGCCACAAAACGGCCTTCGATGGTTTGCTCAATCATAAAAATCACAAGAACTTTGACTAACATCAACGGCCCCTGCACCATAGCCATAATGATGACAGGAATCATGGCTAGAAAACTCCCTAAGTAGGGAATCATATTGAGAAAGCCTGCGATGATCCCGAACGTAATGGAATATTTAAGACCTACAAGACTAAACATGATAGAAAACATAAAGCCGACAACAATAGCCACCGTTACTTGTCCTTGAACATAGCCTGATAATTGCTTGTTAATATCCCCCAATACCCGGGCCATAGGCATACGTAATTTAATTGGTAAAACATTGACCAAACCATTTTTCATCTTGCCACTATCTCGTAAGAAATAAAAGAGAATAAAAGGTGAAATAATGATGGCAACGGTAATCCGAGCAATGGCACCTGCAAAATTACCAGCCCAGTCAATGGCATTTTTTGAAAAGCTTTGCGCATAATCAAGAGCTTTTTGGCTGGTATTCGCAAGCATATCCTGTAACTGAGGCTTATAGCTGACTAGCCATTCATTTTCAAGTAGCTTGTTGGCTTCTTCATTAACCTTACCAACATATTTAGGTAAGTCCTCAATAAAGCTGGTGAGTTGGGTCTGTACCATTGGCACAAAACCTGAAATCGCCCAGACAAAGAGTAAAATGATTAAGCCAAATACAATAAAAATAGAGGTTGTCCGACTAGGCCCCAAATGATTGATCAAGTCAACGAGGGGCTTGGTTAAATAATAAAGAATGGTTGAAATGACCAAGGGTAACATGATGACCGCAAAAAAGGAAATCACTGGAGTAAACAAAAACGAAATTTTCGTAAAGACAAAAATCGTTAGAAAAACTAAAAGGGTGATTACAAGAGCCATCACTGCTTGATTATTTAAAATCCACTTGTAAAATAAACTGTCTGTTTTAGAGGTATTGGGTGTTAAGGGCATTAAGATATGTTCCTTTCTGTTGAAAACTAAAGGGTAAGTAAATGGTACTCAGTCATAAAAGGTGACGGATTTCTCAATAAGTTGGTTAGTTTCATTGTAGGTAAATTTGGCAGAAAAAAAGGGGCGGTCTTCTAAAATCCATTTAAAAATGTCATAATCCCCTTCCCATGTCGGTTTTTCCAATACCTGATTATATGGTACCCATTCCAGGGTGCCTTCACGTGACTCCTCATCGGAAATGAGGTCTCCTTCAAATCCTGTTACTTTAAAAACATAGGTATACCAATCATGACCTGGTGTGAATTCTGGAAAAGTAATGATTCCTTTAAAAGCCATCTCTGTAACGGTCAAATGGGTTTCCTCTAGAATCTCACGACGGGCACACTCATCTGGGGTCTCTCCCGCTTCAAGCTTGCCTCCAACTGAAATCCACTTCCCTTCGTGGACATCATTTTCTTTTTTATTGCGGTGTAATAATAGCAAGGACTCGCCATTATCAATATAACAAATAGTTGCCAATTGGGTCATCTGTCTCTTTCCTTTCCATCTTTGTTTCTATTATACCAATCTCTGAAAAATATGCTATTATTTTATGATTGGAACAAGCGTTGAATCAAGTAAGGTAACAAAGAGATGATGCCTCTCACTCTTTCAACGCAAACACTTGCTAAAAAAAGAGTCTTATGATTAAATGAAAGCAACTTAAGAAAGAGAGGAAAAGAAATGAACCCACAAGAATTATTTGAGCACATCAAGGAGTTAATCGCTAAAAAAGATTTTGCAGCTGCTAAAACCTTTCTCGAGGACCATAAAGAAGAGTTAGGAGACTACTTTGACAAAGCCAAAACAATGCTGGAAGGTAATGATATGGTCAATGATGCTCTCAAGAAAGTAAAAGGTCTATTTGGCAAATAAGAAATCTTATTCAAAAAAGAGGCAAGAACGGCCTCAAAAATCTCTGGTTTTTGAAAGCTGTTCTTGCCTCTTTTTTGATATCTTTATTTAACTATTCGCAATGAATAAAAGGCTAATAAGGTTGGTGACCGCATGTATACTGATAGGGACTATTAAACGATTGGTTTTGTAGTAAGAATAAGCATAAACAAGGCCACTTGCCATATATAAAAAGCTATGTATCCAACTCGTGGTGTAATGCATGCCTGCAAAAAGCCAAGCGGAAACTATTATTGCTACATATGGGTACTTAGGCAAGATATATCGCATCACTAACCCACGCATGACAAGTTCTTCCAAAAATGGATTTAAGATAACATATACAAGAATCAGTTTGGGCCAGGAAGTTTGAAAAAGACTTTGATTTAAGAGGACTTGATTAGCAGTTTCTCCAATTGGTAACCATTCTGACACCATTTGAATAACTTGGTTGGCGACAAGTCCTGCTAATAGCACCCAGGAAAAAACGCATGCCACAGGCATTAAAAATTCCGTAAACGATGATTGCCCACAATACCTGCCCTATAATAAGAGGCAGCGGGGTTGTGTTTAAGAATTCTTGGTAGGGCACCGTGCCAGGTTCCACATTTTGATAGACTATCGGTATAAGAGCCACTGCTAACTGATCAACAATAATCGTCCCAATATGGTAAAAAATAAGTAATCCTAATCCAAAATACCATTTGATTGGAGAATCTTTTCCTCCTTGCCAACTTAAATCTTGTTTTAAAAGGTGTTTGAACATACTCTCTCCTTCGCATTTTCCTCACTTCTAGAACTCTATTGTATCATATTACTACTACAATAGCAATAAACTACTACTCTTCCCTTTTTACGATTGAGAAAGACTATTTGAGCTATGGAAAACAAAATAGCAAAACCCCTTAGCGATAGGGCTTCCCACATCACTAAGGGGTATGTTCTCTCTAAACCTTATTTTTGGATAACTGTTTGAGTCTTGGCATAATTGGCCTCAACAGCTTCCTTATCAGCTTTCCACCAATCTTGGTGATCTGTATACCATTTGATAGTATCTTCCAAACCTTCTGAAAAGTTTGTAAATTGTGGTTCCCAGCCGAGTTCTTCACGCAATTTTGTAGAATCAATAGCGTAACGAAGATCGTGACCAGCACGGTCAGTTACGTGATCATAAGCATCTTTTGGTTGACCCATTTTCTCAAGGATAAGCTCAAGCACTTCCTTGTTGTTTTTCTCGCCGTCGGCACCAATAAGGTATGTTTCACCGATACGACCCTTAGTCAAAATAGCCCATACTCCTGTAGAATGATCATTAGTATGAATCCAGTCACGGACATTTTTCCCTTCACCGTATAGTTTTGGCTTGATGCCTGATAAAATATTGGTGATTTGGCGAGGAATAAATTTCTCAATGTGCTGGTAAGGTCCGTAGTTATTTGAACAATTTGAAATGGTTGCTTTCACACCGAAAGAACGCACCCAAGCTTTAACGATAAGGTCAGAAGCTGCCTTAGTTGATGAGTAAGGTGATGATGGATTGTATTTTGTTTCAGCAGTGAATTTTTCACCTGGTCCTTCACCCTGTCCTGGAAGGTCTTCACGAAGTGGAAGATCTCCATAAACTTCATCTGTTGATACATGGTGGAAACGAATATTATAGCGACGTGCAGCCTCTAACAAGGTATAAGTGCCAATAAAATTCGTGTGAATAAAGGGACTTGGATCGTTGAGAGAATTGTCATTGTGGCTTTCAGCCGCGTAATGCACAATCGCATCCGCTTTTGCGGCTAATTCATTAACCAATTCTGCATCGGCAATATCTCCAACTACTAACTCAACGCGATCCCCTAAAATTTCTTCAATATTAGCTCTATTCCCAGCGTATGTTAATTTGTCAAGGACCGTCACATGCACCTCTGGATGGTTGTTGTAGACATAGTGTACAAAGTTAGAACCGATGAAACCTGCCCCACCGGTTACGATAATATTTTTATACATAAGATACAAAGGGACCTTTCGTTTCCGAAAAAATCTATTAAAAGTAAATAACTCTAAGGGAGATGTTACTCCTAAAAAGGTATCTCTTTCTAAGATTTGAGTCCCATGTTCAGCTCAAAGAGAGAAACTGAACTTTCCTTTCATCATTTTTAGTTGTGGCTTGTTGCCTGAAATAGAGAAGACTAACTTCCCCTCATATCCACCTCAAATGATTAATCTCAATCATCTGAGTATGTTGTTCCCCTATAAGTCTTCTGGTTTCAGTGGTTTGACATCACTAAGAAGAGGATGGTTTTTATCTGCTTCGGAAACTTCTGCAGCTGCTAGATTTTCCCAAGTAATCCCAAGACTTGGGTCAGCATAGTTTACAAAAGCATACTTAGGTTTCAAGTCAAGAGCCCAGTAGTCATTGACAAGATAACTGTAAGAGACAGTCTCTGAAAGAACTTGAAAGCCATTAGCAACCCCTCTAGGAACAAACATTCCTTTTGAAGCATCAATCACTGTCTGGTAGACGTTTCCAAAAGTCTCTCCCTCACGAAGATCAACCCAAGCTCCTAAAACCTTGCCATCATCAGCAACTGAGATGTATTTATCCCAAGGTTCAGCATGAAGTCCACGCAGCACATGCTGACGTGAAAAAGAAACATTGTTTTGTAGTTTTCCTTCCTCAAAAAAACGTTCTGGAAAGCCAATTGGCAACATTTTTTCTTTTTGGAAATTTTCTTTAAACCAGCCACGATTATCCCCACGAACAGGAATATCAAACTCTAGTAAGCCTGGGATTTCTTTGATTTCTCGGCAAGCCAATGGTTTGTCAAAAAAAGTTTCTGTCATTAAGCTTCTCCAATCAAACGAAGCAAGTATTGCCCGTATTCGTTTTTCTTTAAAGACTGCGCCAATTCATGGACATCTTCTTTACTGATGTAACCCATGCGATAGGCAATTTCTTCCAGATTTGCCACTTGAGCGTTTTGCAAACGTTGAACTGTTTCAATATATTGAGCCGCTTCGAGAAGACTTTCATGCGTTCCAGTGTCTAGCCATGCAAAACCACGCCCCATCAATTCAACGGAGAGGTCACCACGTTCCAAGTAAGCCTTGTTGACGTCTGTAATTTCCAACTCACCACGCGCGCTTGGTTTAATGTTTTTAGCAATCTCTACCACGTCATTGTCATAGAAATAAAGTCCAGTCACTGCAAAGTGGGACTTAGGCACTTCTGGTTTTTCTTCGATAGAGATAGCATTCATGTTGTCATCAAATTCCACCACTCCAAAGCGCTCAGGGTCTTTCACTTGATAACCAAAAACGGTGGCCCCTTTTTCTTTGGCAGCTGCCTTTTGAAGCATTTTAGTGAGGCCATTACCGTGGTAAATATTATCTCCTAAAATAAGAGCAACACGGTCATCACCGATAAACTCCTCTCCAATAATGAAAGCTTGTGCTAAACCATCTGGGCTTGGTTGTTCCTTATAGGATAAACTAATGCCAAATTCTGACCCATCTCCTAGCAATTCTTCGAAACGAGGAAGATCTTGGGGGGTTGAAATGATTAAAATATCTTTAATCCCTGCCAACATCAAGGTTGACAATGGGTAATAAATCATTGGTTTGTCATAAATGGGCATCAACTGTTTAGATGCGGCACGGGTCAGTGGATACAAGCGTGTCCCTGAACCTCCTGCAAGAATAATACCTTTCATAGTAGTGCTCCTATTCTTCTATATACCCTATCATTCTATCATTTTTTGAAAGCAGTGTCACGCTTTACCAGTAGACATCGAAAGGTAAGGCTCAGGGGAATAGTCGCTAGCCGTTAAAAGTCCTTCGCATCCTAGCAATAACTGAGCTAATTCATAGCCAATCAAAGGTCCAACTGTTAATCCCGATGACCCTAAACCACTAGCTGTATAAAGGTTCTTCAATCCTGGAACCTGACCATAAAAAGGAGAATAATCACTGGTATAAGCTCTTATTCCTACACGACATGATTTTTGATTAGCTTCTTTTAATAACGGCAAATAATTGAGAGCTTGCATTTCAAGTTTTTCTAAGACCTGCCAATCAGGCTCCAAATCATAACCTTTATCATTTTCATGGCTCGCACCAACAGAAATCTTACCTTGATTGAAAGGAATAAGGTCTATTTCACCTTCTGGCATAACAACGGGATAATTGTCGCTGATGACATGATGAACGCCATAATCCAAGAGTTGTCCCTTTTGTGGTCGTACATCAACCTGATAACCTAAAGGCATCAATAAGTCAGGTAACCATGCTCCTGCTGCCAGAATGACCTGATCAAAATAATGACCAGCAATCTCATAACCACTTCCTTGCTGTTTCAGAGTGATTTTCTGCCGAATAACAGGGTAACCACTAGCCTTGAGTAACGTCTCACATAAAGTAGCCCCTTCAACCCTAGCAGCTCCTGAAGCGTACAGACAACTGTCAAAACCAACTAAGCCTGGAAATACCTCTTGTATCTCCTCACATTTTTTTACTTCCAAATGACCGATTAAAGGGGATTCTTCTTGTCGACTTAAAGCTAATTGATAAAGATCTTTTAACTTCTCCTCTTGCTTTTTTAATAAGTAAATCCCATTTTGCTGGTAAAAATCCGTTGCAAAGCCATCAGTCTGTAAATCGCTGACTAACTGTTGATAAAAATCGGCTCCTAAACGAGCCATGCGATACCAAACTTTATTGCGACGCTTTGAAAACCAAGGACTAATAATACCAGCAGCAGCCTTAGTAGCTTGTCCTTGACCATGGTCAAAAAGAGTAACTTCTTTTTGACCACTTTGTTGTAAATAATAAGCGGCGGTTGATCCTACAATCCCCGCCCCAATAATGGCTATTTTCATCTGTTTATCCTATCCTAATGCGACATCCATCACCATCATAATCACGAATCCTAGCATTAACCCTAGGGTTGCCACGTCTGTGTTACCGTTGGTCTGCGATTCTGGAATCAATTCTTCCACCACCACAAAAATCATAGCTCCTGCTGCAAAAGATAAGGCATAAGGCAAGACCGGAAGCATCAACAAGACCAAGGCTGCTCCTACAACAGCACCAATTGGCTCCACAATAGCTGACATGGCACCCCAATAAAAAGCTTTTAAACGTGACTTGCCATCAGCACGAATAGGAATAGATAAAGCTGCACCTTCTGGGATGTTCTGCAACCCAATACCAATCGCTAGTCCTAAAGCGCCTAACAAGGCTGATGTTGAGACGTTACCATAAGCCAAGGCTCCAAAAGTCACCCCAACTGCCAAACCTTCTGGAATATTGTGAATCGTAATGGCTAAAAACAACAGAGCTGTCTTAGACAATTTTTTAGGAGGCTGCAAACCTTCCACATCTGAGACCTCTTTGTCGAGATGCAAATGCGGTACAATGGCGTCTATGAATCTAATAAAAAGACCACCAAGTAAAAAACCAAAAGCCGCTGGAAACCAAGACCAAACACTACCGTCAGCCTTTGCATAGGCAATAGATGGTTCTAAAAGCGACCAAAAAGATGCCGCAATCATGACACCAGCCGCAAAGCCCATCATAATATCTAATAATTTACGACTAATGTTCCTGAAAAAGAAGACAATAGCTGCTCCTAAAATAGTACAACCCCAAGTAAAAAGTCCTGCTAAAAATGCTAATAATACTAGATTTTGCGACAATAGCCAATCCATCTTAATTCCTCAATCTCCTACAAATGGCTAAACGGATTGGTTGAAGCTTCACTTGAAATAATGCTGACATCCCAATCGTTCTCTTCTTTCCAGCCTTGGAGTTTCTCACTTATTTTCTCCGTAAACAGCACTTCAATGTGATGCCCCGGGTCAATTCCCATTAACCCTTCTGTCAGCATCTCCTGTGCTGTATGGTAATAAATATCCCCTGTAATGTAAACATCCGCACCTTTTTGTAAGGCAGCAGGATAAAAATCATCACCACTTCCACCACAAATGGCAACCTTTGACACCAAAGGATTTGCTTTATCGTAGCGCACGAGCCGCACCGCATCTAAGTTAAAGATTCGTTTGACTTTACTTGCCAATTCTTCTAACGATTGCTGCTCAACAGTTCCGATACGACCGATGCCAGTCCCCTCTTTTGTTTCAGATAGATAAGTCGTCTCCTTGATTTCTAGCAGATCACAAAACCAATCGTTTAGCCCACCTGGTACAATATCAATGTTAGTATGGCTGACATACACAGCAATATCATGCTTAACCAAATCTAGAAGAATATCACGCTGAGGGGAAGAGACAAGGTCTTTAACCCCTTTGTAAATCGGAGCATGCTTGGTAATGATTAAATCGACACCTTTGGCAATAGCCTCAGCTACGGTTTGTTCACGGATATCTAAGGTAACCATAACTTTGTGGATGTCCTTATCAAGACTACCAATTTGTAACCCACGCACATCCCCTTCCATCGAGAGATTTAAGGGACAAAAGACTTCGTAGGCATCAATTAGGGTTCTAGCTTTCATGATTGATCACCTCTTCTATTTGGTTGAGTTTTTGTTGAATAGCTGCGCGGTCATCCCGATTAGTTTCTGGAACACAGGACAAGGCGTAAGCTAACTTCTCCAGCTCTCGCTGCCATTTTCCAATAAAAACAGCCGACTGTTCACGACTTAAGAAGGGTCCGAATCGTAAGTCTTTGGCTGATAGTTTCTGGCTGCCAGGCTCAGCTACGATAATTTCATAATATTTGTCATTTTCAGTCATAATCGTTTCGGCAACTATCCTAAAAGCGTTAGCTGATAACCAGGTCCGTAAATCATCCTCTCTGTTATTAGGTTGCAAAATCAGGCGTTCAATGCCCTGCAATTTTTCCTTACCTGCTTCTAAAATATCAGCAATTAAACGCCCTCCCATACCACAAATGCTAATGGCTGTTACGTGGTCAACCTCTTCAAAAGCTGCTAATCCATTAGCTAAACGTACCTCAACCTGATCGCAAAGACCTGACTGACTAACATTTTTAAGAGCAGACTCATATGGTCCTTTGACCACTTCACCCGCGATAGCTGCAGAAATCTGATTGCTCTCCACTAAAAATATAGGAAGGTAGGCATGGTCGCTGCCAACATCTAAAAGCTTGGCCCCTTTAGGAACATATGCTGCAACTTGGGCTAAACGGTTTGATAAATGACTTTCCATCTTGACTTCTTTCTAAATTGTAATGCTTTTATTATAGCAAAATTCTCATCATAACAAAAGAAAGCCTAAGATTAGGCTTTCTAGGCTTTCTTTTTCCCGTAAGTATCCTTATAGTATTTGCAATAAGTTTGGACGGGACAAATCGCACATTTTGGATTTTTAGCCAAGCAATGATAGCGACCAAAGAAAATCAAACGATGATGCGTGATAATCCAATCTTTTTTAGGGATTTTAGCCATCAAATCTTGCTCAATCTCAGTCACATCTGCATCAGGAGCTGACACATTCAATCGTTTGGCAACCCTTGAGACATGAGTGTCTACTGCAATTGCTGGCACAGCATATACTTCTGCCAAGACAACATTAGCAGTTTTACGGCCAACTCCTGGCAAAGATTCTAGTTCTTTGTGTGTTTTTGGCACTTGTCCACCAAAATCGGTTAACATAGCTTGAGCTGTCTTGATGATATTTTTAGCTTTATTTTTGTAGAGGCCTATGGTTCGCAGACAATTTTCAACATCAGTCACATTTGCGGAGGCTAGATCTTCTATTTCAGGATATTTAGCCCAAAGGGCTGGTGTGACTTTATTAACTGCTTTGTCAGTGGTCTGTGCTGATAAAATCACAGCAATTAAAAGTTGAAATGGAGTTTCCCAGTCTAACTCCCCTTTAGCTTCAGGGAACATCTCAGCAATTAAGGCTAAAACTTTACGTAAGCGTTCTTTTCCTATTCTCATGAGTCGCTCCAAAGGTTCATGGCTGCCAGAAAATCATCAGATACGTTGACTTGAGAAGCATTCTGTTCTTCTCTTGCCCGTTTACGCTCTTCTACTTGTCTAAGGTTAACAATGCCTTCTTTTCGCCAATTACGTAAGATAGCTTGAATGTATTTCCAATTGGTTTTACCATTGAAAACAGCTTCTTTGAGGGCCTCTCGAATCAAGTCTGGATCTGTTTTATCCTCACGAAGGGATTTTTCCAAATCTTCTAACTCGAAAGGACTCAAAAAACGCCCTAATTCTCGTTCAAACTCATCAACTAACTGTTTGAAATGATTAGGTTCTGTTTGATGTTCAGAATTGGTAGAAGCTTGACTAGCCAATAGTTGATCTAGTTTTGCCAAGACTGGACTAGCGTCAAAAATAATCTCAATCTCACCAGCCAACTCAATGGTTTTCATATCCAAGAGTTCTTGACTCGTCAAAGATGAAATGACCTTGTTAATGTCTGCAACCGATTTACCAAGGGCATTAGCAATCTGACTAGGCGCTAAATCATCACGCTTTGTCGTATTTTGCAAATAGAAAAATTGCCAGACCAAAAAATCATCTGAGCTCTTAAAAATATCTTTGTAATGAAAAAGCAAGGCACTTGGAAGGACCAAGTTACCTGACTTATAATGTTCTAAAAAACTCATAATTCCTCTATCAAGAGACTAGGATAATCTCTGTATCGTTTGCTACTTCACTGATTTCAGAAACCTAAACTCGTTCAGTTGACTAATCTATTATACTCTACTTGAAAAGAGCAAAGCCAATACGCTTATCTTGCAGCAAGAAACTTTCGAAGTTGTCACTTTTCATATCCCTTTACCACATGCTCTCTTCTAGTACTTTTTGAGTCGTGTTTTTTTATTATCCAGGAAATTGCATTAAGACTTTGCAATCATAGTCGCCAATCGCATCACGGCCGTTTAAACCATCCAACTCAATAAGGAAGGCACAACCTGCAACTACACCACCAAGTTGTTCAATCATGTCGATAGTGGCTTTTACCGTTCCACCAGTTGCTAATAAATCATCAACAATCATCACACGTTGACCTGGTTTGATAGCATCTGAGTGCATGGTTAAGGTATCAAGACCATATTCTTTTTCATAATCAGCGGACACCACATCTCTTGGCAATTTACCTGGCTTACGAACAGGTGCAAAACCGATACCAAGTTCTACTGCTACAGGGCAACCGATGATAAAGCCACGCGCTTCTGGGCCGACAATCATGTCAATGTCTTTGTCGCAAGCGTACTGAGCAATTTCACGAATAGCGTAGCTATATGCCTTACCATCCGCCATCAAAGGGGAAATGTCACGGAAAGTGATACCCTCTTTAGGGTAGTTTTCAATTGATGCAATGTAATTTGTTAAATCCATAATTAATTCTTTCTAGTGGCAAGCTGCCAAAAATAAAATACTCTTCATTATATCACGAAAACTATATCACGAAAACTTTTTTTCGTAAAATAAGACTTTTACCTATTACTTTATTAAGCGTTAACCGTTTTCTGAAGGCAGGTATGATTATGGTTTCGAATTGACCAAATAATCATACATTTCTTGAGGACTGGCCAAGGCCATGATTTCTTGGAACTTCACGAGTTCTTTTAGCTCTTGGTAGATACGACTCTCAGAAATATCTCGCTTTTGCGCTTGTGGGTTAACTGTCATCAGGCCATCTTCAATCGTCACAAAAGCTAGCTCTTCAAAAATCTGAATGAGCTTAATCAGTAAAAGTTTGTCAATGTTTAAGTAGCGACTCAAGTCAGTCAATTTATGACGCACATCAAATTCTGGAAATTGGTAAATGGTTTTATAGAGTTTAGCAAACTGTTCACGACTTCCAAAACCTGTTAGGTAATAGGGGTGTTTAATCTGATTTTTAAAATAAATGGCATCGAAGGTTCTATCAGCGAACTGATGACGCCAGTCTTTAAAAGACTCTGGAAGCTCTTTAATAACAATAACTGTTGCATTGGGATCTTCCTCAATCGTCGGAATACCTTCGGGTAGTTTAGCTGTTTTTGACCGTAAATCAAGCAACTGCACCCCTTCAACACGAGCGTCAACCAACATTAGTTGGAGGCTGGTATTGCCGTTCCAGTGGTTGACGGATAAAGTTACCGCTAACTCTAAACCAGTAGCTTGTTGAAAGTCTTGTAGTTGGCTTCCTTGACCAAAAGCCAGAACATCAAAGGAGGTCTTACCCTGGCTGACTTTGAATTTAAGATGACTCTGGTCTTGACCCATGGTACGCGCTTGACTAACTTTAATATCCTTAACATAAAAGATTGGCTTAGGATGATCCATCCCATAGGGGGCTAGTTTGTCCAAACTCTTTAAAGTATCAAGACTAAGATCCTCCAAAGACAGCCTTTCATCAATAGTTAACGTATTTTTAGCAGTCTGATCTAAGCCACGTTCTATCACAAACTGACAAAGCAAGTCCGATAAAGCTTCTAAATTATCCACGGGCAAAGTCACCCCAGCTGCACCAGCATGTCCACCGAAAGCTGTAAAAAGATCACGATTCCCACTTAAGGCTTCAAATATATTAATGGCCTCTAAACTTCTGGCCGAGCCTTTCGCAAAACCGTTATCAATAGCTAAGACAATGACCGTCTGTCCAATGGCTTCCATAATGCGACCCGCTACAATACCTAGCACACCTGGATGCCAACCAGCTTGAGCTAAGACTTGAACTGGTTTTTGAGGATCAACCATAGCCATCGCTTGATCAAAAATGTCTTGGACCAAAGCCTTACGCTCTTCATTTTTTTTCTTAATCATCAAGGCAATCGCTTGAGCTTCTTGGTCATCAAAGCCCATCAGTAGCTCAATGGCTGGATTAGGGTCATCTAAGCGCCCTAAAGCATTTAATTGCGGAGCAATCTGAAAGCCAATGGCGTCTTCATTAAAATGTTCCAAATCAATAGGAGACAAGGACATCAACTCCTGCAAGCCCACTCTTTCGGTGTGTTTGAGCATGGCCAGACCATTTTTGACTAAAACACGGTTTTCACCTGTCAAGCTTACCATATCGGCAATGGTTCCAATAGCTACCAAGTCTAGACAGTCTGTTGGTAAACTTTCTAGCAAAGCTGTTGCCAATTTAAAGGCAACGCCACAGCCAGCTAAGTGTTTAAAGGGATAATCAGCATCAGGATGCTCAGGATGAATGATGGCAAAGGCTTCTGGCAATTCTTCAGGCAGGCTATGATGGTCAGTTACAATGACATCAACTTCCTGTTCTTGAGCATATCTAATCGCTTCATGTCCGGCTACGCCATTATCAACCGTGATAATTAGGGACACAGCTTCCTGCTCAATAAAATATTTATAGACGCTCTGGTTGGGGCCATAGCCATCTGTAAAGCGGTTGGGAAGATAAACCAAAGGCTCTGCTCCCATCATGTCTAGGGTTTCTTTGACAATAGAAGCCGACGTCATGCCATCAGCATCATAGTCGCCGTAAATGAGAATTCGTTCGCCCTCTTCAATAGCTTGACGAATTCTTGGCACAGCTTTTGCCATGTCATGTAGCAAGTAAGGATCATGCAGTTGAGACAAGTCCGCTGTTAAAAACTCATCTAAGGCTTCTTCAGTCCTTATCCCTCGATCATAAATCAACTGAGCGGCGGTCTGGGTTAGACCTTTTGTCTTTGCTAGCTTAAAGAAGCCATCATCTGGCTTCTTGTCTTTTATTTTCCAGCTATATTTGGATTTAATCATTTATAATTAAATACCTTTCTTGCAAGATAATCAGATAATTTAGGGAAAAGGGTGTAAAATTGATGGGTCACCGCTAAACTAAAGGGCAAATTCAATTCTCGTTTATTTTTCCCGATAATAGAAACCAAACGCTTAGCCACTTGATTTGGTTGGAGAGTAAATGTACCAACGCTTTCCAAATAATGTCCAGACGGGTCAGCTTGGTCAAAAAACTTGGTGGCAATGGGACCTGGATTCACGGTGGTCACGTAAACCCCTTTATCCGCTAATTCTAAGCGAAGGGCATTAGAAAATCCGATAAGGGCAAATTTAGTCGCCGAATAAATACTCGATTTAGCGGACGCAATCAAGCCTGCCATGGACACAATATTAATAAGATGACCTTGCCCCTGCTCTGCCATTTTCTGACCAATCAAGCGAGCAAAGTGAATGCTCGCTAGGGTATTAACCTGAAAAATATCAGCTATTTCTTGGGCAGAAAACTCTTCAAAGCCTTTGAAAGCTCCATAGCCAGCATTATTAATCAAGACATCAATACGGCCATAGCGCTGGTAAATCTGGGCGACCATTTTCTCAATGGCTACTGGATTGGTAATATCCAACTCAAGGCATTCTTTGTTGTCAATATGCTGATAACAGTGTTCTAGGCGTTCTTTGTTACGTCCTAATAAAATCAAGCTGTCTTCCTTGGGTAACTGCTTAACAATTGCCTGAGCCAGTCCTCCAGAAGCTCCCGTGATAACAATGATTCTTTGTGCCATTAAATAATCACTTCCTCTAAATCTTGTACCATTTTAACATTTTCAAATATAGTGGCGGCATCTTTTTCCATCTGGCGACAATCACGCCCTAAAAAGCGAGCTGATACATGATTGAGCAAGAGACGTTTTGCGCCTGCTTCATGAGCGATTTGTGCTGCCTGCATGTTGGTAGAATGCCCGTGATTTCTCGCAATCCGCTCGTCACCCTTACCATAGGTGGATTCATGAACCAAAACATCTGCATCTTTAGCGAGTTTAACACTGGCAGACGTTTTGCGCGTATCGCCGATAATGGTGATGATTTTGCCTTTTTTAGGGGCAGAAATATAATCTTTGGCACAAATCAGGCGGCCGTCTTCCAACTCAACGTCTTGACCATTTTTAATTTTGCCAAAGAGTGGTCCAAAGGGAACACCCGCTGCTTTTAAGGCTTCTGCGTCTAGGGTTCCTTCTAAGTCTTTTTGAACTACTCGATAACCCATGCAAAAAATGGTATGCGCCAGACGCTCTGCATAGACCACAAACTTATCTGTTTCCATTATTTTACCTAATGATTTGTCATCAAATTCATGAAAGTGTATGGTGTAGGGAAGACGAGACCCTGACATTTTCAAACTAGTCAGGACATATGTTTTGATACCCACAGGGCCGTAAATATCAAGATCCGTTTGCTCTTCACTAGCCTGAAACGCACGGCTGGACAAAAATCCTGGTAAGCCAAAAATATGATCGCCATGCAAGTGGGTGATAAAAATCTTTTTAATTTTGCGAGGTTTGATGGTCGTTTCTAAAATTTGTCTTTGGGTTCCTTCACCACAATCAAACATCCAAACTTCATTGATTTCGTCTAAGAGTTTCAATACTAGACTTGACACATTGCGCTGTTTGGCAGGTTGACCGGCTCCGGTTCCTAAAAATTGTAATTCCATTCAGTCTATTCTTTCTATTGGGTAATGTAAATCATAAATTCTCGTTGGGCAAAGTCATAATAACGTTGACCAGTAAAAGCTTGACTAAGGGTACAGAGTTCATCTACATTAAAGCCTTTAAGCAAGACAACATCATTTTTTAGACGGTAAATCTTCGTCAAGAGTGCGTCATCAGGCGTAATGTCTTCAGATTGTCCTTGGTCAAACTGCTTGGCCTGCATTTTAAGTTGGTCTTTATCTTCATAAACCATGTATTGTGGGAAAATTTGTGTTAATTCAAAAAGGATGTTGGGATCCTTAGGCTCTGCTTTTTCAGAAAATACCAATGCAACTTCTTGGTCATTTTGGTAAGCAAAACCATAAGCTTTTCCAGACAAATTGAGGCGTACAAAAGGCTTGATTTCCTCAAAGGAAGGGTGGTCAGTAAAGAGCCCCAGAGCCTTAGAAAGCGTAAAATAATAATCAGTCGCAGCCTGCGGCGACTGTTTTTGATATATTTCAGCAAAGTAAGCATTGATAACACTGGGTGGTGGGGTAATAAAAGCTAGTTTTTGCTGGTCTGTTAATCCAGCTAGTTGATGGTTCAAATAGTTAGCATCTAGATTGGTAAAGCCACCATATGTTTTAGCTAAGTCAATATAATCACTCATAAAAATCGTCAAGTCTCCATTGCTGTTTTTTGGAAATATAGCCAGATATCTCTTCGGTTTCTTGGTCAAACGTGTAGTGGTCTAAAAGGGCTACCCGATTCAAGTCGTACAGTTTATAAGCCTTGTCTTGATGCACTTTGATAGTAAAAGGAATAAACTGATCTCGAATTTGGTCAATGATTAAGCGTCTCAAGAGAAGTTTACTGTCTTTTGAACGCGCTGAAACCCTAACATTTGGAAATACGGTAGCTCTTAACTGCTCTGCCATATCCATTTTGTTGTAAACAGCTAAGCGTGGAATATCTAGCATGTCCAACTCTTTGAGGAGATCTAAAACTACCTTTTCTTGCTCGCTATGATTGGGATCACTCGCATCAATCACATGTAAGAGCAAATCCACATGTTTGCTTTCTTCCAAGGTTGATTTAAAGGCAGCCACCAATTCTGTTGGCAAATCTTGGATAAACCCTACGGTGTCCGTTAAGGTTGCTTGAAATTGATTTTCTAAGTAGAGTTGCTTTGTGGTCGCATCCAAGGTAGCAAACAATTCATTGGCTTCATAATGACTATCATCTGTCAGCAAGTTCATAATGGTTGATTTTCCAGCATTGGTGTAGCCAATCAAGCCAATTTTAAAGGTGTCTGATCCCACCCGACGATCTCTAATTGTTTGACGGTTTTTCGCTACCTGAGTTAATTGGCGTTCAATATCAGCAATCTGATGACGAATCGAACGACGATTTAATTCTAATTGGCTTTCACCTGGTCCACGGCTCCCAATACCACCTGCTTGACGGCTTAGCATGATGCCCTGTCCAACCAAGCGAGGTAACATATACTTCAATTGGGCAAGGTGTACTTGTAATTTGCCCTCATGGCTTCTGGCACGCATGGCAAAAATATCTAAGATTAACTGCATACGATCAATAACTTTAACCTCTAAAACAGTTTCTAGATTAGCATTTTGTCTAGCAGTTAAACGATTGTTGACAATGACTGTATCAATCTCATCTGCTTCCACAATCGCCTTAATCTCATCCAATTTTCCTGAACCGATAAAAGTTTTGCTATCGTAACGCTCCCGCTTTTGGGTAAAACTTCCAATAACTTCTGCCCCGGCGGTCTTGGCCAGATTAGCTAACTCAGTCATGGACATGTCAAAATGTTCTGTTGTTTGCAGTTCGACTCCTAAAAGAATCACTCTCTCCTGCTGACGTTTTGTCTCAATCATTACCTTTACCAATCCTCCAAATTCCGTAAACTTTATTATAACACACCTTCACTAGTTTCTGCTAATCTTACTCTAGAGGTTTTATCCTTACTCAAGGAAATGTTTGACCTTGTCATAGACGACTTTTGGGTAATCAGAGGCAGTTATCGTCTCAAAATGGACAAACATTCGATTACGGAACCAGGTTAATTGGCGCTTAGCAAAGCGTCTGGTGTTTTGTTTTAACTGATCACTAGCTTCTGCTAAAGTCATTTCACCTGCAAAATAGGGAAATAATTCCTTATAACCTATGCCACGACTAGCCTGAACAGTCGGGTAATGCTCATATAACCATTTTGCTTCTTCCAACAAGCCGTTTTCAAGCATACGATCCACGCGCTGATTGATACGGTCATAGATCACTTGACGGTCATCATTCAAGCCGATAATAAGCGGCTCATAAGCCGTCTCGGCATTCTCTAATTCATCAGCAAACTGAGCCAATTCAAGGGCTCGGATCGCCCGCCTGCGATTCACCTGATCAATGCTAATATTATTGACTTGCAAGCGTTCATACAAGTCGTGATCGTCTAGTTGCTCCAACTCATTCCGATAGGCTTTTACAGCCTCTTGGTCTACTGTTCCTCCTAAGTGGTAACCTTCTAGTAAACTTTGAAGGTAGAGACCAGTTCCCCCCACAATAATCGGTAATTTCCCACGACTAACAATGTCTGAAATAGCTTTTTGAGCATCTTGAACAAAATCGTAAGCCGAATAAGACTCAGTCACCTCACGAATATCAATTAAGTGATGAACTGCTTCCTCCTGCTCTTCTCGAGTTGCCTTGGCTGTTCCAATATCCAACTGTCGATAAACTTGTTGGCTATCTCCTGAAATAATCTCACCATTAAACTCCTGAGCTAAGGCAATCCCAAGTGCTGTTTTCCCCACTGCTGTCGGACCAACAATCACAACTACTTTTATTTTTGTCATTTCCTTGTCTTTCTATTAGAAAAGCGTCCAAAAAACGCCTTTTACTTGAAAAATAGCTTATTTTTCGCTACCATATATTATAACATAAGATTAAGGACCACTGAGGTCCTTCACTAGAAATGGAGAATAATCATGGTTAAGAAATATCAATTTGTTAAGGGTCTTGCGACTGGTGTTTTAGCAACTGCTGCTACCGTTGCTGGTGCTGTCTTTGCTGTTAAAAAAACAATTATTGATCCTGAAGAAGAAAAAGCGGCTTTCGTTGAAGAAAACCGCAAAAAAGCAGCGCGTCGTCGTGTTGCTCGTTAATCAGATTGACAATAATCAAAAAAGCTAGCCTATCACTGCGCTAGCCTTTTTCTTTATCTTAATGAGCTTTTAAGAAATAACTTACATATGTTACAGCACTTCTGTCATCTATTTTTCTTGCAGCCAAATAAGAAGTTCAAGTAAGCTCCGTAAACATAACTGACTAAGGCTGTTGCCAACACGACTTCAGCAAACAAGAGCCCTTGCCATATCCAATCAGTCCATCCTAAAAAAGTTAAAGCCATTTTCAAGGAAGTAGCGCTAATCACAAATGGAAAGGTGAAAGCTGAAAAGCCGGGATTAAAGGGACGATTGAGTAAACGAGGCAGTTGCAAAACCACAAAAGCATATAATACCTGTGAACTGATGAGAAGAAAGAGAACCATTCCTTCTTGCGGCTTGGAAAAGGCTGCTAAGTAAGAAGCTGACAGCAAGGACAAAGGAGCACAGAACGTTGAAATATTGGACGTTGCCGCTTCAGCCAGACCAATTCTATAAGCCTTTGTTGCCATAAAGGGTAAAATCACACCTGTTAAAGACAGGCATACCCAAAAAACTACTTGTCCTAACAGAAACTGCTTGCTAGCAGGAGACGTCAGTGCTGCCATAGCAATTCCTACAAAGAGAACTGACCATGAAGGAAAGACATTATCCCACGAAAAAGGGAAAACAAACCGGTACTGATAATAGACAATCAGAACAAGATTCCCTAAAAAGAATAACCACCAAGCCAGATAACCTAAACACTGCCCACCCGTTGCCTTTAGATAGAGAGATGCCAACAACATCCCTGTCATAAAAAACGTTGGAAAAACAGAAGCAATTAGAGGTTGTCGTAACTGCATTTTCGTCTCGTGAGGGTTTCTGATTATACCAGCCAGCAAGATACCATAGATAAATAGGGAGGCTGAGAGGCCCAGATAACCAAATAGGGGGAAATAAGTGGCCAAGAGATTGCCTAAGGAAAGGGTTCCTAATGCCAATCCCGACATTACTAAAGGAGGATTCTTCCAAGGTGTCATAATAGTCCTTTTCTTGTCTATCAATAAGTCTTTGTGAGTAATCTCATCTTGTCTATTCTAACATATCAGAGTTACTTTTAACATCCAGAATCTATAAATGCTCCACTATCTCAGAGAGAGTTTTCACTGTTAAAGACCACAAAAAGGAGTAAGAATCCAATTCCTACTCCTATATTGTTTTATTAGTGAGCCGCAGCAGTCACTTTCTTAACAGCTGCATCCTCTGCCATTTTTGCCATAAAAGCAGCTAAATGTGGGTAATTTTCATATGATTTAGGTGTTTTTTGCGACCATAAGGCCATGACATAAGCATAAGCATCTGCAATAGTTCTCTGATCGTGATAAACATGCCCACTATCTCCAATAAGACCATCTAAATGCGTCATAGCAATATCAATCCGCTTGTAAGAAGCTTGTTTGACTTCTTCAAGCGCTTGATTCTCTTGAGAAATAGTGTAGCGATGAGGGCTAAACATTGGCCAAAAAGCAGGGTGAAAATCACCTGTTAAGAAGTCCATGATTTCGTTGAATCGACTTTCTGCCGAAAGATTGTCTTGGGGAATGAGCTGAGCTCTCGGAGCTTGTTTCGCTATAAAGGTCAAGATGGTACCTGCCTGTGTGATAATTTGACCATCTTCAAGCTGTAAAGCTGGCACCATCCCCAAAGGATTGATGTTAAGGTATTCTTCAGAACCCAGTTTTACCTTCTCTACCTCGTAATCCAATTGTGCCCATTCCATAGCTATCCAGCAAGCTAAGGCACAGGTTCCAGGAGCATAATAAAGTTTCATCGCAATTTCCTCCCTAATTAGTATTAAGTTAAGTATAACACTTTTTGAAAACCTTTTCAGGGATAAAGTATCCTTGTCTCATGTTTTTCTTTCTAAGAGGCACTTATTTTGAGACTGGTTCAACAGAAACTCACCATTCTTTTGAACAGGTTCTAAGTAGAGTTGGTATTGACGTCTTCGGTGTTGATGGCTCTGCATGACAAAATGAGCTTGGCGTCCACGTTCACTAGTATCTCGTTGCAAACGTCTCTGCAATTCAGTCTCATTATCTGTATAGCAAAAAATAGAAAGATCAAACAATTCTTTTTCCAAGAAGGTAGATGACATCCCCTCAACAATCAACAGTTTACCTTGCCCTGAAATAATTTGACTAGGTGACCATGACGTATCAATCGTTAACAAATCTATTCCTTTTCGAAACATAAGGATATCTCTTTTGAGACTGGCTAACTCATGCCTAGCAGGATGGCAGGCAGGCATCTGATAACAGCCTTCTACACCTTTTAAATCATAGGTCACTTGAACACCTGAACTGTTACTTATAATATAGGCATCTGTTTCCAATAAATATGTGCTGTCTTTTGGTAAAACTTGATACAATCGTTTGGCTAAGGTCGTTTTCCCAGAGGCCCCATGCCCACAAATACGAATAACTGTTTTCTCTTGCTCCTCAATACTATCCAAAATTGCTTGAATAACTCTTTCCATATGCCACCTCTTCTCTATTGTTGATAGCATTAGTATAACAAAAAACAAACCAGTTACCTGATTTGCTTTGAGATATTAGGCACCTACAAATTCTGGTAAGGTTTCGCCAATTGCTTCAAGGCGAGCTGCCCATTCTTGACGGCTCAAACCACTTTCTGCAACATAACGGTTACGATCATGGGCACGGCATTCTGCACAACACCCACGGACATATTTGTCTTCGTTTTCTTCAGAAGTGAAGATTTGTTTGTTACAGAATGGATTGGCACAATTAACGTAACGTTCACATGGTGTGCCATCGAAATGGTCACGTCCGATTACGGTTGGATCGACATGGTTGATTGGCACGGAAATACGTTCATCAAAGACGTACATAGCTCCATCCCAAAGCTCTCCTTGAACTTCAGGGTCTTTACCATAGGTTGCAATACCGCCATGAAGTTGACCAACGTCTTTAAAGCCTTCACGCACCATCCAACCAGAGAATTTCTCACAACGAACCCCACCAGTACAGTAAACAACAACACGTTTTTCCATAAACTTATCTTTGTTATCGCGTACCCATTGTGGTAATTCACGGAAATTACGGATATCTGGGCGAATAGCTCCGCGGAAATGACCAAGGTCGTATTCATAGTCATTACGCGTATCTAAAACCACTGTATCTTCATCAAGCAGTGCTTCTTTAAATTCCTTGGGTGATAAGTAAGCACCTGTTGTTTCAAGCGGGTTAATGTCGTTATCAAAATCATTATCTTCCAAACCAAGATGAACAATTTCTTTTTTGTAACGGACAAACATTTTCTTGAAAGCTTGCTCATCTTCTTCATCCATTTTAAACCAAAGGTCTGCAAAGCGCTCATCGCTATGCACCCAATCCATGTATTTTTGAGTTGTTTCATAGTCACCTGAAACCGTACCATTGATGCCTTCGTCCGCAATCAAGATACGACCTTTAAGACCAATCGACTTACAAAAAGCGAGATGCTCAGCAGCATAGGCTTTAGCATTTTCAATAGGGACATATTTATAGTAGAGTAAAACTCGAATCTTATCTGACATGTGTTCTCCTTCGTTATCATTTCAGTTACTCTCCATTATAACTTGTCAAAAAAGGTCTAAGCAAACCATTTGCTTGTCTCTTTTGTCACAAAAAACTTAACTATCTAAGTTTTTTATCCCGTCATGAAGGTTAAACAAATGATTAGAAGCTTTCGATAGAAAGTGCTAAGATAGGAGCAAGGAGGTTATGAGTAATGACTTACGAACTTTGTTTAGAATATGGAACTTATCCACTGTCTCTTGTGGATGCTGCTTTAGGAGAGGATCAAAATCCACCAGAATTTATCCAAGATGATCAGGTGCTTCTTAATAAACTTGACATCATGAATCAGCTTTTTCATGACTTATTTGCAACCATTGAGTCGCAATTTCACTACATTGGTTTTAACATGCCAGAAAAGAGGGCTCAGATTCGGGAACTCTACGATGAAGTGATTACTATTTTGGAAACGAAGTATAAGGATTATCCTATCGTTATTGAAAAATTCCTCCTCTAATCCTGATAAAAACAAAAAGCTAGAAACAAAAGTTTCTGGCTTTTTGAGTAACATCAAGCGCTGCTTAAGATTCAAATCGCTTGGCAAAATCAATAAAGTCTTGGACTGAGTCTGTTAAAAATTGCGCGGCAGTGGAATCTATGAAGTTCCCCTGTGCATCCACAATGGTATGAATGTGTGCTAAATAAATTTCTGGTTGTGGCATGACAGGAACATTCAAAAAGACCAAACTCTGTCTCAAATGATGGTTTGCACCAAATCCTGCCAAACTCCCATTAGATTGTGAAATAATCATTGCAGGTTTACCACTAAAAGCTACCTGTTGATAGGGTCTGGAACCAATTTCAATGGCATTTTTCAAAGCTGCTGGTATGGTGCGATTGTATTCTGGTGTAATAAATAAAAGGGCATCTTGTTCTCTAATAGTCTGTCTAAAGCGTTCGTAAGAATCAGGTCTACGTCCTTCTTTATCAATATCTGGGTTAAACAATGGAAGATCTTCGATACGGATGAAGGATACCTCAACACTTTCAGGAAAAAGCGGCAACATTGCCTTAGCCAAAGATTTAGAAGATGACTTCTCTTTGATACTTCCTAAAATTATACCTAATTTCCTCATTATTACCTCCTTCTCAAGTTTTGTGTTATTAAGGATACTTTATTATCATACCGCTTTTTAGCAATAATTAGTAATATTTTGTTCGAATAAATTATCGCACTTCAAATATAGTTTAAAACTATATCTTAACTACTATTACCTAAACACCTTCAAAAGTCTCTTAACCACGTTTGCTAATCATCTATTTCTCCTTTTGAAGACACCAAAAAAAGCGGAAAATCCGCTTTTTTTGGTGTTTAGTTTGAATGCCAAATATCTTCGTTATACTGCTCAATGGTACGGTCAGATGAGAAGAATCCAGCTTTTGCAATGTTATGAACCACTTTTGTCATCCACAAATCTTGGTCTTCGTAGTCTGCCAACATTTTTTCTTTCACTTCAATGTACTCTTCAAGGTCAATCAAGGTCATGAACCAGTCTTTTGAAATCAATTCTTTATAAAGACGGTCAAGACGTTCTTCATTACCAAATGCTAGCAATTCTGGACTGATAATAAAGTTCACTGCTGCTTTAATAGCAGGGTGGTTATCATAGTAATCTTTTGCTACATAAGAAGCAGTCGCATAAAGGTTGATGATAGTGTCAGAATCTTTACCAAAGGTGTAGATATTCTCCATGCCTGCAAGCTCAGCGATTTCTACGTTAGCACCGTCCATTGTACCAAGTGTTAAAGCACCGTTAAGCATGAATTTCATATTACCAGTTCCAGAAGCTTCTTTGGATGCTAGTGAAATTTGCTCAGAAATATCAGTTGCTGGAATCAAGTGCTCTGCTACTGTCACGTTGTAATTTTCAACTAGATGCACATTAAGGTATGGGCTTACTTCAGGGTCATTGTTAATCAATTCAGACAAGCAAAGGATCAAGTGAATGATGTCTTGAGCAATGATGTAAGCAGGGGCTGCTTTACCTCCAAAGATAACAGTGATTTTACGTTTTGGAAGGTTGCCTTTTTTAATTTCCAAATATTTGTGAATCACGTAAAGAGCATTCATCTGTTGACGTTTGTACTCGTGGAAACGTTTGATTTGGGTATCAATAATAGAATGTTCATCAAGCTCAATGTCTTTATTGTCTTTAAGGTAACGTTTAAGAGCTAATTTGTTGTTGAATTTGATTTCAGCCAATTTAGCATGAACAGCTTTGTCATCTGCAAAGGCCATCAATTTTTCTAGTTTTGTTGCGTCAGTCAAGTACTCATCGCCAATAAGTTCTTTAATGTAATCAGCCAAGTCTTGGTTAGCAAATTCTAGCCAACGACGGAAAGTAATCCCGTTGGTTTTGTTGTTGAATTTTTCTGGGTAAAGGTCATAGAAAGCTTTTAATTCGCTGTTTTTCAAGATTTCTGTGTGGAGTGCTGCTACCCCATTGACACTTGTTGCAAAATGAATATCCATATGGGCCATGTGCACACGACCTGATTCGTCAATAATTTGAATAGCTGGGTCAGACACTTCTGAACGAACAAGAGCATCCAATTTTTCAATGATGGTTACCAAGTGTGGCACTACTTCGTTTAAGTAATCTGTTGGCCATTTTTCAAGGGCTTCTGCAAGAATAGTGTGGTTAGTGTAACCAACCATATTTTTCACAACAGCTACCGCTTCATCAAAGTCAAAGCCATGTTTTTCTGTCAACAGACGGATCAATTCAGGAATAACCATTGATGGATGCGTGTCATTGATTTGCACGTAAGCGTAGTCTGCAAGATCATGAAGGTTAGAACCACGTTCAATAGCTTCGTCAATCAACAGTTGAGCTGCATTTGACACCATAAAGTACTGTTGGTAAATACGGAGCAATTCTCCGTTTTTATCAGAGTCATCTGGGTAAAGGAACAAGGTCAAGTTTTTAGCAATTTCAGTTTTATCAAATGAAATACCGTCTTTGATTAACCCGTAATCAACGCCCTCGATATCAAACAAGTTAAGGTAGTTTTTAATGTCGCGTTTGTAACCTAAAACATCAATACGATCAAGACGAGATTTCAGGGTGAAGTTCTTAAAAGGCACATCGTAAGAAATGTCTGTTGGAACCAACCATGAGTCATCTTCAATCCAGAAGTTTGGCTCTGCTTCTTGTTCATTGTGTTTGAAAACTTGTTTGAACAACCCACAATGATAATTCAAGCCAACCCCTTCACCATTAATACCAAGAGATGAAATAGAGTCAATGAAACATGAAGCAAGGCGTCCTAAACCACCATTACCTAGTGATGGTTCTAATTCAACATCTTCGACTTCTGCGATAGATTTGCCAGCAGCTGCCAATTCTTCTTTGATGTCTTTGTAAATTCCTAGGTTAATCAGGTTGTTTGATAGTAATTTACCAATCAAAAACTCTGCTGAGATATAGTAAACTTTGCGTTTAGCAGAATTTTTAGCCTTGTGGCTAGCTTCTTCTTTGACAAAGTTTAATAATGATAGATAAATCTCTTCATTGCTGGCCTGCGTAAGCGATTTTCCTAATTTAGTTTCAGCATATCCTGTAAAGCGTGTCATGTCTTCCTCTTTTCTATTGTTCTCTTATCATTAATGATTGACGCGATCGTATAATTCTGTCAAATGTGTCAAGTAGGCTTTGTGCTCTTCGGTGATATCTCCTTCAAGCATCCGCCATTGCCAATTGCCACCCACGGTATTTGGCATGTTCATGCGGCTTTCTGCCCCCTTATCAAGCAAGTCTTGCATGCACAAGATAGCCGTATCACTAACTGTTGCAAAAATCGTGCGCAACATGGCTTGTGTAATACTTTCATCTGCACCTTTGTGGAGGTAGTCATTCACAAAAGTAACTTGTTCTTCCGTAAGGTTTGCATACCAACCATTAACCACTTCGTTATCATGCGTACCAGTATAAACCACACAGTTACGATCATAATGATGTGGTAAATCACTGCTTTGGCTGGTAATGTCAAAAAGGCCAAATTCTAAAATCTTCATTCCTGGAAAGGCTGTTGAGGCTAATAGCTGCTCTGCCTTTTCATCAATATAACCAAGGTTTTCTGCGATGATAGGCAGTTCTCCTAAAGCCTCACGAACTGCCGCAAACAAAGCAAGTCCCGGAGCTGATTCCCAATGTCCATTTCGAGCAGTTGTGTCGCCACCAGGAATTTCCCAGAAATCTGAAAAGCCTTTAAAGTGATCAATTCTCAAATAGTCATATAATTTGAAACTTTCTTGAATACGGTAAATCCACCAAGCAAAGTTGGATGCTTCATGGGCTGCCCAATTGTAAATCGGATTGCCCCAAAGTTGACCATCTTCACTAAAGCCATCTGCAGGAACTCCAGCGATAAAGAGTGGGTTTTTATCCTCGTCCACTTTAAACAAGTCTGGCATTGTCCAAACTTCCACACTATCTGCAGAAACATAGATTGGCATATCACCAATAATCTCAATGCCATTATCATTGGCATACGCTTTTAAGGCCAACCATTGTTGGTAGAAGAAATATTGACAGACTTTATGGTAGTGAATACTTTCAGCAAGTAACTCACGGTAATGATGCAAGGCTGCTTCTTCGCGTTTCACAATTGCACTGTCATCCCATTCTTGTAGGGCCTTATTTTGAAAGTGTTCTTTCAATGACATGAACTCGGCAAAGTCACCCAACCAACTCGCTTCTGCTTCAAAAGCTGCCAATTCTTTGACGGCTTCTTTAGTTGCAAGAAAGGCTTGGACCGCTTTTTCTAATAAGGGGCGTCTTGCCTGAAAAATCTGAGCATAGTCAACCACCTCAGGGTCAGAACCAAAATCAACGCCAACGAGATCAGCTTCCTGCAAGTAGCCGTCTGCAACAAGTAATTCAAGATCGATAAAATGAGTATTACCTGCAATAGCTGAAAATGATTGGTAAGGTGAATCCCCATAACTTGTCGTTGTTAAAGGTAGAATCTGCCAATAAGTTTGTTTGGTTTCTTTTAGGAAATCAACAAAGTCAAAAGCTGCCTTCCCGAAAGTTCCAATTCCGGTCTTACCAGGAAGGGAACTAATATGCATTAAGATACCGCTTGCACGTTTATTCATTCATTTTTCTCCTCATGAAATCTAGTTATGATGAAATTATAACGCAACCGTTTGCGTAAGTCAACCTCTTTCGCAAAAAAAGTAGCATTTCTAAGAAATGCTACTGGTCGTTTATACCTTATGCATTAATATTACGGACACTCTCACGCTTTTTCAAGGTAAAAGGAACAAAGATTTTTTGGCTAAGGCTCTGCTCTTTCGAATTGATGATATCTAGCAGCTGTTTAAAGGAAGTTTTACCAAGATTGTCAACATTGATATCAAAGGTAGTTAAATAAGGGTGAATCAACTTGGCATAGCTTGAATTATTAAAGGTAATGATAGAAACATCATCGGGTACCTTAATGCCATAAAAAGAAAGTAATTGAACCATGCGCACTGATAAGACATCTCCGATAACAACTAAAGCTGTCGCCTTAAAGTCACGAATACCCTCGATAACATTTTGCACACTAACGGGATCTTTTCGGTCAAATAACAGCATGGGTTTAGTCTCTAATGACAATTTTAAGCAACCTTTTAAATAACCGATGTAACGTTCTGATGCAACCTCGGAGACAAGATCATCTGTGATAAACAAAATCTGACGATGCCCTTTTTGATAGAGGTGATCTACTGCGGTTTTAGCCATTAATTGATTATCATTATCAATATAGGTAATTTTATTGGCATCTCCTTCTGGAGCTCCCACAATAACAAAAGGAATTTTATTGGTCATCAAATAGTTTCTGACCGGGTCTTCTTGATCAGAATAAAGAATAATAAACCCATCAACCCGCTTTTGCAGATGCATCAACTTTACTTGCCCCAGCAAATCCTCTAAAGACATCCCTGTTGCAATAGAAACCGTAAAGTGTTGCTTTTTGGCTTCATTAGTAATGGTGGATAAAATTTCCATGAAGAAGGGCTCACTCAATCGGTCACTGGTCGTAATAGGTGGAAAAACCAATCCAATATTATGCGTTAACCCACTGGCAAGCATTTGCGCAGCAACATTCGGAACATAACCCAAATCAGCCATCGCTTTTCGAACTTTCTCCTTGGTTTTTTGAGAAATAGAACGATTATCTTTTAATACCCTACTCACGGTTGAGGGATTAACACCCGCTTTTTGGGCGACATCTTTAATTGTTACCATATTAACCTCGTTGTTGTATGTTCCCAAGATAATCCATACCTCAGGCCTTTTCTCTAGTGTTTTGTTTCCATTATACAGTTATCTTTTAAAAAATCAACTTCCATTTGAAGCTTTTTTCAAGTTCCAAGATGTATTCCTAATTCTTTTTAAAAAATTCCCGCGTTGTAAAATGAAGTGCAACAAAAAAGACATGTTCGTCTGATATACTAGAATTCCCCAATTCAGTATGGAAAGCAGATGAACATGTCTAA
>ERZ1023187.15-NODE-15-length-138306-cov-55.376164_pt1 | contig 138306 bp, 131 predicted proteins | sample MGYA00380438_ERZ1023187 | MGnify/ENA primary metagenome ERZ1023187 (study PRJEB33173, sample SAMEA4830291) | metagenome | study: EMG produced TPA metagenomics assembly of the PRJEB25223 data set... | reverse complement strand
GTCAAAACGTGCTACCAAAGCGTTTTTAGCTTCTTCTTCAATGTTTGGACGAATAATATAAAGAATTTCGTATTTAGCCATTGATGTTTTCCTCCTTTTGGTCTAATGACTCGCTACCTTTGTAACGAGTAAGTGAGGGATGCTCACAGATTACTAGTATACCTGAAACTGACGTTAAAATCAAGGGAAATTTGTTTTTTGTCATAAAAAAGATACCCACTGCACACCATGGGTATCTTATGATTATTTTTTAGTGATAATCTCCCTTCTACAATCATTTCATAAGGAGTTGTATTACTCGTTCCTCTAAAGAGGAGATAAGGTTTTGATTGTTAATGCGCAATCTCCTTTCTATGAATCAATGAAATGGTTTTTTAAAAGGATATCTTGTTCTTGATTTTCGTTTTTTTGTTCAGTTGTTCGTAAACTTTACACAGGATTCACCCCTTACGCTATTTTTTGTAATAGGCTATGGTGTCTCCGTTTTTGTATCTTGCTACGTTCATAAGACCCTCCTATTTCGAAATGCAGTATTCCCTGAGTGACAATAGCAACACATTAAAATAAGTTCATCTTCACTGAGTGACAATAACAATATCAAGGATGACTAGTGACGAGTTAACTAGTCTCCGTTTTTATAGCGTCCTTTATTGAATCTTAGCATAACATACGTCCTTTCAATATTGGAGATTTTTCAAACTTATACTGTTTAGAGCGCTCCTTTGGCCAATTTGGATTTCTCGATAAGTTTTAGCATGTGATCACATTTGATAGCATTGTAAAATTGGTTTGCCTACCGTTTGTTGGAGTTTTTAATCTCCGTTTTTGTACCGTGCGACATGTCCGTTCATCATAAGAATACCTCCTATAATTAGTTGTCACTTGTCATCCTTCTTTATAGTTTTATTATAATGTAAGCGTTTACTAAAGTCAAGTTTTTAGAGTCTTTTCTTTTATCAAAAAAAGTTTAGAACCTAAACGTCCTAAACCTTCATCAATTCGGTTGACTGCTTCCTCTGACGAGGTCTGTTATCATTGTTTAAACACCCAAAAAATAAGTAAAAAAAGAAAAGGCAATAAACAATTTTATCCAGAGGGCAAAATATAAAATCAATGCTAAAATAAAAAGATTAAGTTTTCGAAAAAGAAGAGCAACAAAAGCACACAAAATGCCCAAAGCAGGAAACACTTTAGTCATCATAAACCACTCCAGTTGAAGGCCCTCTAATGACGTATCAAAAGGGTAAAGGTAATTCAAAAACAAAATCAGTATCATGAAGGCAAAAAATAGCCATGAATACTGATCTACAAGATGTTTTAGCTTTGAAAACATACTCCCTCCTCTCAAGCTTTATTATCACTTTTATTAATTTAATACGGCTTATCCCACATATAGATGAGATTTTCTTAATTTTATTATAATCTATTTTGGGCAAATATGCAAATCTCAGGGAACAATTTTTTCTTATTTTTAGTAGCCTATGTTACAATAACAACATGATTGATTTAAAGGATTATGGCATTGACATGTGGGACGAAGAAACCATTATTTCTTTCCGTCGCACTCTTTTAAACTGGTATGATCAAGAAAAACGTGATTTGCCTTGGCGCCGAACCAAAAACCCTTACCACATCTGGGTTTCCGAGATTATGCTCCAGCAAACTCAGGTGATTACGGTTATTCCTTATTACGAACGCTTTTTAAATTGGTTTCCCTCCATTGACAAATTAGCCAATGCTGATGAAGAACGCTTGCTCAAAGCATGGGAAGGCTTAGGCTATTATTCCCGTGTCCGTAACATGCAAAAAGCGGCGCAGCAAGTCATGACAGAGTTTGGCGGGGTATTTCCCTCCTCCTACGAGGACATCTCCAAATTAAAAGGAATAGGTCCATACACTGCTGGAGCTATTGCCAGTATCGCCTTTGACCTTCCTGAACCTGCTGTCGATGGGAACGTGATGCGCGTTATGGCCCGTCTATTTGAAGTGAATTATGACATTGGAGATCCCAAGAACCGGAAAATTTTCCAAGCATTGATGGAAAGATTAATCGATCCCGACCGCCCTGGAGATTTCAATCAGGCCTTGATGGATTTAGGTACGGATATCGAATCGGCTAAAAATCCTAGACCAGACGAGTCTCCTATCCGCTTTTTCTGCGCTGCATATTTACATAGCACCTATGATAAATACCCTATTAAGGAACCAAAGAAAAAACCACGTCCTATTGAGGTTCAAGCTTTTATTATCGTCAATGCTGACGAGGAACTACTTTTAGAAAAAAATACCAAAGGGCGATTACTAGGTGGTTTTTGGTCCTTCCCTCTAATGGAAACTAGCTTTGTGAGTCAACAGCTAGACCTTTTTGAAGAAAATCACCCTGATCTCGTAAGGGTTTCTAAAACCAAGCTTTTCGAAGAAACTTACGGGTTGGTGCCCCGGTGGACAACTGACACTTTTCCTCTGGTAAAACACACCTTTAGCCATCAAAAGTGGACCATCGCTTTAACAGAAGGCCTTATTTCCCAACAAGAACTTCCCAAAGGGAAAGAAATGGCTTGGGTCAAGCTCTCTGATATGGAAAACTATCCTATGGCAACACCTCAAAAGAAAATGCTAGAGGCTTATCTAAAAGGGAAAGAATCGTCGATGACGTCAAGATAAAAAAGAACTGAGAGACTTGATCCTCTTCAGTTCTTTTGTTTTACTTTCTTTTAGCTTAATTCAGCCACAATAGCCTTAATCTGGTCTTTGGTATGAACACCCGCCACTTGTTTCACCACTTTACCGTCTTTTTTGAAAAGCAAGGTTGGGATAGACATAATACCAAATTGTTGAGCAGTATCAGGGTTTTCATCTACATCCAATTTCACAATTTTGAGTTCATCTTCATCCAATTCTCCAGCTAACTGATCAAGGATTGGCGCTTGCATCAAACAAGGTCCACACCAAGTTGCCCAAAAGTCAACGAGAACTAAACCATCATTTGTTTCTGCTTCAAAAGTAGCATCTGTTACAATATGTGCCATAAGTTTTTCTCCGTTCTTCAAGTTTATAAGCCTATTGTATGGCAAATAGGCTGATAATGCAAGAATCTGCTACGCACTGCCTATCCTCCAAGAAAAAGGTCTTTGTGTCATTTTTTCTAGCAATGTTTTTATACAACGACTATCGTAGCGATTTTAAGACAAGTTTGGCTACTTTTGTCAAACTAGTACTAGTTAGACATAATTAATTACAAAGGAGGTTATTTTTATGGAACATTACGACCTTATTGTTATTGGATTTGGTAAAGCAGGTAAAACATTAGCCGGCAAGATGGCTCAGCTAGGGAAACGGGTTGCCCTCATCGAGCAAAATGACCACATGTATGGCGGTACCTGTATCAATATTGGCTGTATTCCAACCAAATCATTAATTGTTGCAGCAGAATCTAATGCAACTTTCGAGCAGGCAATGGAGCATAAAGATACAGTTGTTAGTCGGCTTCGTCAGAAAAACGAAAACGCTTTAACCAGCTCGAGTGCTGTTCTTTACAATGGGAAAGCTCGCTTTTTAGCTAATAAAACAATTCTCATTGAAGCCGGTAGCGATCGACTTGAATTGGAAGGAGAAACAATTGTCATCAATACAGGGGCCATTTCTAATCAGTTCCCAATTCCTGGCTTAGCTGATAGTCATCATGTGGTTGATAGCACTGGCCTTCTGTCCGTAAAAGAACAACCTCAACGCCTGGCTATTATCGGTGGAGGAAATATCGGACTAGAATTTGCTAGTCTTTACGCTAAATTAGGGAGCCAAGTGGTTGTGTATGAGGCTGCCCCAGAAATCTTAGGACGTTATGAACCAAGTGTCGCCAAATTAGCAAAACGTTATTTAGAAGAAGAGGGTATCACTTTCCATCTATCTGCGTCGGTTGAAGAAGTTAGCAATAATGAGGCCGGTCAAGTTCTTGTTAAAGCTAATGGAGAAACGGAAGCTTTTGACCTCTTGCTCTACGCTATGGGACGAAAACCTGCTACGGAAGATTTAGGATTAGAAAACACCGATATCACAGTGACAGATCGTGGCGCTATTTCCGTTGATGATTACTGTCAAACAAGCGTTGAAGGGGTTTATGCTGTTGGAGATGTAACTGGTGGTCCTCAGTTTACTTACACCTCTTTAGATGATTTTCGAATCGTCCTTGGGCAATTGACAGGAGCTAGCACCTACAATCACAAGGAACGCGGGCCAATCCCTACAACGACCTTTATCGAGCCACCTTTATCTCAGGTTGGTTTGACAGAAAAAGAAGCTCAAGAAAAAGGAATTCCCTACAAAGCCAATGAACTTTTGGTGGCTAATATGCCACGGGCTCATGTCAATAATGATCTTCGAGGTCTCTTTAAAGTCCTTATTAATACAGACACCAAAGAGGTTCTAGGGGCGACCTTACTAGGAGCACAGTCTCAAGAATACATTAATCTTATCAAGATGGCTATAGATAATCATATCCCTTATACTTACTTAAAAAATCAAATCTTCACCCATCCCTCAATGGCAGAAAACCTCAATGATGTCTTCAATATCTAATAGCCACATTCAAAAACAAGCCTGTCTCAACTGTTACTTTCGGTAGAGGCAGGCTTGTTTTTGTTATCTTTTCAGAAAGAGTGTGGAACATCTCAACCTAAGTTCGCAATGGTACACCCTGATCCACCCGCATTCTGTGGAGCATAACCAAAGCTTTTAACATGTTTGTTTCGTCTGAGGTATTTGGTAACAGCTTCACGGATTACACCAGTGCCAATCCCATGAATAATATCCACTTGGCTCATATTATTTAAGAGAGCTTGGTCAATAAAGGCGTCTAGTTCTTGCATCGCTTCTTCATACCGTTTGCCACGCAAATCCAGACGGGCACGAGGACCACCACCAGTAGCAGCCTTCTTGACCACGTTGATGGCTTTTTTCTTTGGTTTTTGAACTTCCTCAACAACCTTCACAAGACTAAATTCATCTTCTTTGAGGGTCATTTTGATCAGTCCAACTTGCGCTTCCCACTTCTTATCTTTGAGTTCTTTTACCAAGGTTCCTCTTTGGCCATAGGCTGTTACAATAATATCGTCTCCTACTCGAGGAGCTCGTAATTGCTTCGCTTTCTTTAGGACCTTGTTTTGAGAAAGACTCTTTTCTGGCACTAACTGTTTGAGTTGCCCCTTGGCTTCAATAACTTCGTGAGGTTTAAGTGCAGCTTTGTCATGCAACTGGTTTAAAATACTGTCACTTTCTGCTAAAGCTAAGTCTACGATCTCACGCGCTTCAAGGGTAGCTTTTTCAATTTCCTTATCTTTGGCCTGTGAGAACTCATTGTACAATTTTTTAACCGCACGGTTAAATTTGAGGTTATCTTGCTCCACTTCTCGAATATGATCAAGCCGCTTACGACTCTCCAGAGTTTGTTTCTCTAACTGTTCGATAATACGGTTAACATCACTATCTGTGTCTGTCATGTTTTGAGCTTCTTTGACAATGTGCTCTGCCAACCCAAGGCGTCTAGCAATTTCAAAGGCATTTGAACGACCTGGAACTCCCTGCATAAAGCGGTAAGTTGGTTTTAAACTCATGCTATCGAACTCCATACTGGCATTTTCCACATAGGGAGTTTCGATGCCATATGCTTTTAGTTCAGGGTAATGGGTAGTCGCCATGGTTTTGATATTAGTTAAGCGTAACTGCTCCAAGATTGCCATAGCAAGACTTGCTCCTTCTTGCGGATCTGTTCCTGCCCCTAGCTCATCAAAGAGTACTAAACTGTCTGCATCAGCTTGATTCAAAATAGCAACAATATGAGTCATATGGCTAGAGAAAGTTGATAAGCTCTGCTCAATGGATTGTTCATCGCCAATATCAGCAAAAATACCACTAAAAACAGCAACTTTGGAACCTTTATCTGCTAGAATAGGCAGACCCGATTGGGCCATTAGCTGGGCTAAACCAAGTGTTTTTAGCATGATGGTTTTACCACCAGTATTCGGACCAGTAATCACAATAACAGCCAAATCTTTAGAGAAATGCAAATCATTAGCAACTGGCTCCTGCAAAAGAGGGTGGCGCACATTTAACAACTGTAAACTTTTATCATCCGAAATAGCCGGGACCGTGGCCTTATTGTCTCTCATATAGAGGTATTTGGCTCTGATAAAATCCAGATGCCCCAGAATCCAAGCATTATTGGTAAGAGCTCGACTATGAGGTCTGATGAGGTCAGATAAGGCTTGAAGGACACGTGACACTTCATGGCGTTCGTCGGCTTGTAACTGCGTCAGCTCTTCATTTAGTTGAACAAGAGCTCGTGGTTCAATATAAACCGTATTTCCTGAAGCCGAAATATCGTGAACGACCCCTGCCACCTTATTACGGAAAGTGTTTTTGACAGGTAAGACACTACGCCCGTTTCGGCTAGCAATCAAGCTTTCTGACAAATAGTCACCTTGCTTTTTGAGTAAATCTTGTAAGACATTCCGGCTCGCATGTTCTTTGTCTGAGATGCTACGACGAATTTTTTCTAACTCGGGACTGGCAAAACTTTCCACAAAACCACCGTCATTAATAGCCTGAAGACTGCCTTGAAGGCTAGGAAAAAGCTCCAGATTTTCAAACAAACGCTTCAAGGCTTGCAGCTGAACGTTTTCCAAATCAACATAAAAGCGACTCGCTTCTGCTGATACCTGAAGTATTTTTTTGACTGCTAATAATTCGGGAATGCTCAAATCAGCTTCCAGTTCCAAACGTCTCATGCTAGCTGAAATGTCAGACAGACTGCCCAACGCAAAGTGATGTTGCTCTACAAAAATGCCAGCCATCTCTTCAATTTCTAAAAAGTAATGTTTGATTTTGTCATGATGATTGAGGGGTTCAAGTTGGTCTAATTCACGGTTCCCCTGCTCTGTCTGCAGGTAGGCCCGAAATTGTTCTTTGACCTTATCAAATTCTAACTGTTCTAAAATCTTTTTATCCATATAAATATTATACCTAAAATTATTTAAAAAAGGGCAAGAAAGTCGTTCTCCATCAACGACTTCTCAGCACTACCATCCTATCAATAGCCTTTCTAATAAAAAAACCTATGACTAGCTAGCCACAGATTCTATCGTGTTATAATCAACACTGTTTATTAGACAATCGCCTGAATCCAAAGTTTGTGAATAACCGTCGTAAAAGGCGGGAAATGTTCAATCAGCAAGCGACTGAGAGAACTAGCCTGCAAGTGATTCTGAATAAAAGGCATAGGAATCGTTGCTAAAATAGACAAGGCCATGCTAACAAACAGGAGTGATACCAGAAGAGCTAGTATACCACTGACAACTTTTGCTCTTTGGTTGTCAAAATAATCAATTGGGAAAAAGTGGACCAGTACCCCAACAAGTCGAACCACAGCATAAGTTCCTAAAAAGAGAGCAAAAAAAGCGATGCCAGCATAATAGACCTTGCTCAAATCAAACAAGTCGACTTCCTTAAAGAAGAAAGTGGCCACTCCTTCTACAGGGTTAGAGTAGGGGATCCACAGGGTAATCTTGTGGGCTAGACCGACATAGAAATGGTGAGCCACCAACAAAGAAACTAAAGCTCCCAAAGTATAAAAACTTTGGAGAATAATCCCTCTATTGTAACCAATATAGACATTCCAAATCAAAACAAGCACAATTAGTACGGATAACATGACTAAACCTCATTCACATCTACTTGATTAGCCTTTTCTTGAAGACCCGCCAAGGCTTTTTGACGGAGGTCTAACAGTTCCGCCTCCATTTTTTCAATCTCAATTTCTCGACTTAATTGTGTTGATAAGGTATTAATAGTCATCAAGATAGCAATGGTCTCATTATCAGCTTCCGGCAAATGCTCTTTGATGGTATGGTATTTTTCCTTAGCCACACGTTCAACTTCTTCCATAAAAAGATTGTCTTTGTCTGTTGTTAATGTTAGTGTTTTTTCACCAAAGGTGAATTTATAACGATTAATACTTTTCATAGGGTCACCTCTTTAGCATTATACCGTAAAATCAAGCTTTCGTAAAATGTTCACGACTACTAGTCCCAGCTTTTTAACGGACTACGAGTCTCTTTTCTCCCCAAAATAAACTTGGGAATCGACCATAGTCTGTCATTTTATGTTAAAATAGTTCTTATGGACACCTTAGTTTTAAAAATAGATGCTCAGTTGAGTCAATCGCTAAAAGAACAGTTAGTTGCTAATCAAATCAGCAATCGAAACCCGTATGTGGCTTTCGCTGCCAAAAAAAACGGGGTTACCTTACTCTTATATACCTCTGGCAAATTGGTCTTGCAAGGTTCATCAGCTGATGCTCTGGCAGAGGAACTTGGCTTGCCAGTAACCAATTCAAATTCCCAAAAGGCGAGCACCAACCAAAATTTGCCCATGATTGGGAGTGATGAGGTAGGAAACGGTTCTTACTTTGGTGGCATTGCTGTTGTGGCAAGTTTTGTCGATCCTAAAGATCATTCCTTCCTGAAAAAGCTTGGGGTTGATGATTCTAAAACCTTAACCGACCAGACCATTCGGCGGATTGCACCTATTTTAGAGGAAAAGATTTCGCATAAATCCTTGTTACTCTCTCCCAAAAAATACAACGAGATGGTGGGCAAAGACAAACCCTACAATGCGGTTTCAGTCAAAGTAGCTCTTCATAATCAGGCCATCTATTTGCTTTTACAAGAAGGGATCAATCCGGAGAAAATTGTGATCGATGCTTTCACTAGCCAATCAAATTATGAAAAGCATCTAAAAAAGGAAAAAAACCATTTCCCAAATCCTCTAACCTTTCAAGAAAAGGCTGAGAGTCTCTATTTGGCAGTAGCGGTTAGCTCGATTATTGCTCGAAACCTCTTTTTAGAAAACCTTGATACATTAGGCCAAGAATTAGGCTATCGTTTACCAAGCGGGGCTGGACAAGCCTCAGATAAAGTCGCCAGCCAACTCTTAGCCGCTTATGGCATGTCTAGCTTAGCATATAGTGCTAAACTCCATTTTGCCAATACTCAAAAAGCCCAAGCGCTTCTCAAATAAACATCATTAAAAAGGAATTATATGAAACATTTTATTAAAGAATGGGGCCCATTTACCCTCTTTCTCATCCTCTTCGGTTTATCTCGTCTTTTCTTGTGGCAAGCTGTTAAAGTTGATGGCCACTCCATGGACCCTACGTTAGCCCATGGGGAACGTCTCATTGTTTTAAACCAAGCTAGAATTGACCGTTTCGATATTGTCGTTGCCCGTGAGGAAGAAAATGGGCAGAAAAAAGAAATTGTCAAACGAGTTGTCGGCATGCCAGGTGATACCATTGCCTACAACGATGATACGCTTTACATTAATGGTAAAAAAACAGATGAGCCTTACCTAGTTAACTACCTTAAAGAGTTCAAAAAGGACAAGCTTCAAAAGACTTACGCTTACAATAGTTTATTTCAGCAATTAGCTGAAACATCGGATGCCTTCACCACTAATGCTGAAGGTCAAACACGTTTTGAAATCAGTGTACCAGAAGGTGAATACCTCCTTCTTGGAGATGACCGAATTGTCTCACGCGACAGCCGTGAAGTTGGTAGTTTTAAAAAAGAAAAACTTATCGGTGAAGTCAAGGCTCGCTTCTGGCCACTCAATAAAATGACTCTTTTTAAGTAAAAAACAAGCCTGCCTTCGGGCAGGTTTTCGACTATCTTGTATAGACAGAAAGGTCCCTTATGGAACACTTTTTTACTGGTACTGTTGACCGCATTATCTTTGAAAATGCAGCTAATTTTTTTAAAATTCTCCTCCTTGCCATCGAAGACACAGATAGTGATATTGACGACTTTGAAATCATTATCACAGGGACGATGGCTGACATTATTGAAGGAGATGACTACACCTTTTGGGGGGAATTGACCCAGCACCCTAAATATGGACAGCAACTCAAACTAAGCCGTTACCAAAAAGTCAAACCTAGTTCATCTGGTTTGGTTAATTATTTCTCCAGCGACCATTTTAAGGGGATTGGAAAGAAAACAGCGGAGAAAATCATTGCCCTCTATGGCAATAATACTATTGACCATATTTTAGAAGACCCAAGTAAATTAGAAACTATTTCTGGTCTGTCCAAAGCTAATCGTCAAGCCTTTGTCGCTAAACTGAAATTGAATTATGGCACAGAGCAACTGATTGCTGGTCTCGTCGAACTTGGCCTTAGCAACCGTTTTGCCTTTCAAGCGTTTGAGAAGTACAAAGAAGAGGCTCTTGACCTTGTTAAAGAAAATCCCTATCAATTAGTCGAAGATCTACAAGGTTTTGGGTTTAAGATGGCAGATGCTCTCGCTGAAAACTTAGGGATTGAGAGCGACTCTCCAAAACGTTTTCGTGCTGCCCTCCTGCACTGCCTCTTGGAAGAATCCGTCAGTCGAGGAGACACTTATGTCCAAGCACGACAATTATTAGACTTTGCCATCACACTCCTTGAAGATGCACGTCAAGTAGAATGTGACCCTGCTGCTGTGGCTGAACAACTAAGCGAGTTAATCATAGAGGGCAAAATCAAAAACAGTGACACCAAATTGTTTGATGCTAGCCTTTATTTTGCTGAAGAGGGGATTGCTAAGAATATCTCTCGTCTCTTAGATACCCCTTTAAGTCAGTCATTTAGTCATGATACCATCCAAACAACCATCCAAGCCGTTCAAGAAGACTTTGCTATCACTTATGACCAGGTGCAGCAAGAAGCCATTGCTAAAGCCTTAACCAGCAAGGTATTTCTCCTAACAGGTGGTCCCGGAACAGGGAAAACAACTGTTATTCGAGGCATTTTGCAGGCTTACGCGAACCTGCATCAGATTGATTTGGATAAAAAAGACCTTCCTATCTTGTTAGCAGCTCCAACAGGTCGGGCTGCACGTCGTATGAATGAGTTGACTGGACTTCCTAGCGCAACCATCCACAGGCACTTAGGCCTCAACGGCGACAACGATTACCAAGCCATGGAAGATTATCTAGACTGCGACTTGCTGATTGTCGATGAATTTTCAATGGTGGATACCTGGCTTGCTAACCAATTGTTAGCAGCGATTAGTTCAACAACTCAAGTAATTATTGTCGGAGATAGTGACCAGCTTCCTTCGGTTGGACCCGGTCAAGTCCTGTCAGATCTTTTAAAAGTCAATAGCCTGCCCCAAATCGCCTTGCAAAAGATATTTCGTCAATCCCAAGAATCTACTATTGTAGATTTGGCAGACCAGATGCGTCGAGGAATCTTAGCTGCTGACTTTCGTGACAAAAAAGCTGACCGTTCTTATTTTGAAGCCCAAGCCTCTTTCATCCCGGACATGATTCAAAAAATTGTTCTATCTGCTATTAAAAGTGGCATCCCTGCTGAGGAAATTCAAATTTTAGCGCCTATGTACAAAGGACAGGCTGGCATCAATCATCTTAACCAATTGATGCAAAACCTCCTCAACCCTTTGGAAGGGCAAACGGAATTTCTGTTCAATGATACGCATTTTCGTAAAGGTGATAAAGTCTTGCACTTAGTCAACGATGCTCAGTTGAATGTCTTTAACGGAGATATTGGTTATATTACAGATTTGATTCCTGCTAAATATACCGAATCTAAGCAAGACGAATTAATCTTAGATTTTGACGGTAGCGAAGTAACGTACCCTAGAAATGAATGGCTAAAATTAACCTTAGCCTATGCCATGAGCATTCATAAGTCACAAGGGAGCGAGTTTCAAGTGGTGATTTTACCCATCACACGCCAAAGCGGCCGACTTTTGCAACGAAATTTAATTTATACTGCTATCACCCGTTCTAAAAGTAAGTTGATTATGCTAGGTGAATTTGCAGCCTTTGACTATGCTATTAAAAATGAAGGGGATAAACGGCAAACTTATTTGGTGGAACGCTTCCAAGAACAATCCGACTTAGCCTCCTCTCAACCTAACCAAGAGCTAAAATCAAAAGAGCAGACCTCCCTTTTTTCTAATACGGCAGCCCTTGAGGACGACTCTCAAAAATCTTCCTCTCAATCAACAAACTCTAACCCCACTGAGAACTCTCAGTCAGATAATGATGATTTTAGGTTAACACCTGAGAATTATTCGACTATCGATTCGATGATAGGGCTTACAGAGTCAGATATTGCCCTCTTTTTCCAGAAAAAATCCTAGAAAAACGGACATTTTTGATTAATCTATGGTATAATATTTTTGTATTAAACACATTGTACAATTTCGGATTAAGGACTCTAGGAGGATTATATGATTTCTTATGAAAAAGTGCGTCAGGCACTCAAAACGTCTACTATTGCCATTATTATTCTAAACGGGCTTGGAGTTGTACTGTCATTAATGGGATTTGCAGGGATTTTCTACTTACAAAGCCAACTCAAGAATGAAGCATTTCGGGCCCAATTAACAACTGAGCAATTGGCACAGCTACAAAGCAGCATGACACCATTTATGATTTTCTTATCTGTCTTAAATGTCCTTGCTATTATTGCTATCATTGTCTTTTGTGCTCAAAACTTATCTAAATTAAAACAAGGTCTAACGGTTAGTTATATTCCTTATATCTTAGGCCTTATCCTTTCTGTTATCGGCTTGGTTAACCAGTTCACAACAACCATGTCAATGGTTGGAACTATCCTTATCCTTGCACAAGCTGCTCTTTATGGCTTTGCTTTTTACAAAGCCAAAACCCTTAACGACAAAGACACTGATACCGACCAAGACCAATCAATACTGTAATATCACACGAAGTAAGATAAGCTGACTAGGACTTTTCCTAGTCAGCTTATTTTTGCCTCTAGAAATAGGAAAGAGGAAAGCCTTCTTCCTACGATAAATCCAAAGCGATATCTGCCATCTTGTCCTCCAAGTTGGTCATGGTCACTCCCAACAAACGAATACCTACTGTATGTTCTGGTAAGGTATCAAAGATAGATTCGGCCACCTGCTCAATTTGTGCGGCATCCCTTGTCAGTTCTGGCAGGGTGACTCGCTTAGTTAAGGTGGTAAAATCAGCATAACGCACCTTAAGCACAATGGTCTTCCCTAACTTTTTATGGTCTTGTAAGAGAGCGGCCACGCGCCTAGCATTTTTACTGATTTCTGCTTTGATATCGGCTTCTTGATAAAGGAGTTTGGCATAGGTTCTCTCACTACCAATCGACTTTCTTATACGATTGGGTTTGACTGGAGAATGGCTAATGCCTCTCGCTTTACGGTAAAGATCAAATCCAAAGCGGCCAAAATGGTCAATCAAGGTCATTTCAGGAACTTCTAACAAATCCTGCCCTGTGTAAATCCCCATCTCATGTAATTTTTCAACCGACTTTTTACCGACACCATGAAACTTTTCAATAGGAAGGTCGGCCAAGAAGGAGAGGGCATCTTGGGGCAAAACAAGCGTTAGCCCATGCGGTTTTTCAAAATCACTGGCTAATTTAGCTAAAAATTTATTATAAGAGACTCCCGCCGAGCAAGTGAGGTGAACCTCATTCCAGATATCATGCTGAATCAGTTTAGCGATTTTCACAGCTGACTTAATCCCCAACTTATTATCAGTCACATCAAGGTAAGCCTCGTCAATAGACATAGGTTCAACCAAATCAGTATAACGTTTAAAAATATGGCGAATTTCCTGACCAACACTGCGGTATTTTTCGTAATTCCCAGAGATAAAGATAGCTTGAGGACAACGCTCATAAGCTTCCTTAGAGCTCATGGCCGAATGAATGCCATATTTTCTCGCTTCGTAATTACAAGTGGAAACAACTCCGCGACCACCTGTTTCTCTTGGATCTTTCCCAATCACAACAGGCTTTCCTTTTAAAGCAGGGTTATCCCTTTCCTCAACTGCAGCAAAAAAGGCATCCATGTCAATATGGATGATTTTTCGTGACGTGTCATTAAGCAGTGGAAAAATAAGCATCGGCCCCTCCTGACTATATTATACTCCTTAGAGCATCTAAAGCCAAAAAAATACATTCTAATACAGTTTGTGACTGTTTCAACAATCTGTATTATAAAAGAATCTTAATTTTGTCAAGAATTTTGCTTGGGAAAACGTTTCCTATATGTTAAACTTAGAATTGTAAATGTAACAGATCGCTTTGTTACTAGAATTTAAGGAGAAATATATGGCAACTGTTAAAACTAACACAGATGTTTTCGAAAAAGCTTGGGAAGGCTTTAAAGGAACTGACTGGAAAGAAAAAGCAAGTGTCTCACGTTTTGTACAAGCTAACTACACGCCATACGATGGCGATGAATCTTTCTTGGCTGGTGCTACTGAACGTTCACTTCACATCAAAAAAGTTATCGAAGAAACAAAAGCACACTATGAAGCTACACGTTTCCCATACGATACTCGTCCAACTTCAATTGCTGACATTCCTGCTGGATTCATCGATAAAGACAATGAATTGATTTATGGTATTCAAAACGATGAATTGTTCAAATTGAACTTCATGCCAAAAGGTGGTATCCGTATGGCGGAAACGACCCTTAAAGAAAACGGCTATGAACCAGACCCAGCAGTACATGAAATCTTTACTAAGTATGTGACAACTGTTAACGACGGTATCTTCCGCGCTTATACTTCAAATATTCGTCGCGCTCGTCATGCCCACACTGTAACTGGTCTTCCAGATGCTTACTCACGTGGACGTATCATCGGTGTTTACGCTCGTCTTGCTCTTTACGGTGCAGACTACTTGATGCAAGAAAAAGTCAATGACTGGAATGCTATCACTGAAATCGATGAAGAATCAATCCGTCTTCGCGAAGAAGTTAACCTTCAATACCAAGCACTTGGTGAAGTGGTTAAACTTGGTGACCTTTACGGTGTTGACGTTCGTCGCCCAGCAGAAAACGTTAAAGAAGCTATCCAATGGGTAAACATCGCTTTCATGGCAGTATGTCGTGTGATCAACGGTGCAGCAACTTCTCTTGGACGTGTGCCAATCGTTCTTGATATCTTTGCTGAACGTGACCTTGCTCGTGGTACCTTTACAGAATCAGAAATCCAAGAATTTGTGGATGACTTCGTTCTTAAACTTCGTACCGTAAAATTCGGACGTACGAAAGCTTACGATGCGCTTTACTCAGGTGACCCAACATTCATCACAACTTCTATGGCTGGTATGGGTAACGATGGTCGTCACCGTGTAACTAAGATGGACTACCGTTTCTTGAACACGCTTGATAATATTGGTAACTCTCCAGAACCAAACTTGACTGTTCTTTGGACTGATCAATTGCCAGAAGCATTCCGTCGCTACTGTATGAAAATGAGCCACAAACACTCTTCTATCCAATATGAAGGTGTGACAACAATGGCTAAAGAAGGTTACGGCGAAATGTCATGTATTTCATGTTGTGTGTCTCCACTCGACCCAGAAAATGAAGAACAACGTCATAACATCCAATACTTTGGTGCTCGTGTAAACGTGCTTAAAGCCCTTCTTACTGGTCTTAACGGTGGTTACGATGATGTTCACAGAGACTACAAAGTGTTTAACGTTGTTGAACCAATCACATCAGAAGTTCTTGAATACGACGAAGTTATGGCTAACTTTGAGAAATCTCTTGACTGGTTGACAGATACTTATGTAGATGCGCTTAACATCATCCACTACATGACTGATAAATACAACTACGAAGCAGTTCAAATGGCCTTCTTGCCAACACACCAACGTGCTAACATGGGATTCGGTATCTGTGGTTTCGCTAACACAGTTGATACCTTGTCAGCTATTAAATACGCAACTGTTAAAACTATCCGCGATGAAAATGGCTACATTTATGACTACGAAGTAACAGGTGACTTCCCTCGTTACGGTGAAGATGACGACCGTGTTGATGACATCGCGAAATGGTTGATGGAAGCTTACCACACACGTCTTGCAAGTCACAAACTTTACAAGAATGCTGAGGCTTCAGTATCACTTCTTACCATCACTTCAAACGTTGCTTACTCTAAACAAACTGGTAACTCTCCAGTTCACCGCGGCGTCTTCTTGAACGAAGATGGTACAGTTAACACTAGCCAAGTAGAATTCTTCTCACCAGGTGCTAACCCATCTAACAAAGCAAAAGGTGGCTGGTTACAAAACCTTAACTCACTTGCTAAACTTGAATTCTCACACGCTAACGATGGTATCTCATTGACTACTCAAGTATCACCTCGTGCTCTTGGTAAAACATTTGACGAACAAGTTGATAACTTGGTAACAGTTCTTGATGGTTACTTTGAAAATGGTGGTCAACACGTTAACTTGAACGTTATGGACCTTAACGATGTTTATGACAAGATCATGAACGGCGAAGATGTTATCGTGCGTATCTCTGGTTACTGTGTCAACACCAAATACCTTACACCAGAACAAAAAACTGAATTGACTCAACGTGTCTTCCACGAAGTGCTTTCAATGGATGATGCCGCTGAAGCTATCTCAGGTCAATAATCAGACAAGGCTCGTTATGCCTTTGCATAACGCCCTTAGTCATTCTTATAGAAGCAGGACATCAAACAGTTGTCCTGCTTCTTTTTTAGCTTATAATAACCTTATGATAATCAAACAAACTCGAAATACTCTAGCTGATACTTATTTAGATGCTGTAAAAATCAGACGTCAAGTCTTTATTGGTGAACAGGGAGTTCCAGCTGCTATTGAAATCGACCGTAATGAGGCTTACTGTCTTCATTTTGTTCTTTACGACGATAATGGCAAACCTTGTGCTACTTGTCGTCTGCTGCCTGATTCCAATCAGAAAACCGTTACCTTACAACGCATGGCTGTCCTCAAAGAATACCGTGGCCAGGCCCTAGGACAAGAGTTAATGACTTACGTCCTAACCTATGCCCAAAAACAAGGAATTGAACGTATCAGCCTGCATGCTCAATTAAGCGCTCGAACCTTCTATGCCAAATTAGGTTTCCAAGAAGAGGGAGAGCGGTTCGAAGAAGCAGGAATTGAGCATATCACAATGACAAAAGACCTACCTCATTCACCATTATAAACATCTAAAAAGCCCTATAACGAAGTGGCAGAGCAATCATGAAACTTATTATCTCGTGATAAAGGCTTCCAATAGTTATAGGGCTTTTCATAGTATTTTGAATCTGATTGGGCTAATTGGACATTATTGTCCTTGACAAAGGTGACCTGAGATAATTGCAGAACCTTTGGCTGGTACGATAAGATTCAAACGCTCTGCAGTGCTATCTACATGACTATCTCCGACAAGAAGTGCCCAGTCAGCACCCGTCATTCCTAAATCCAAAGCAGTGATGTCAATCTGCTCTTCTTGCTCTGACTGAGACCAAACAAAGAGGTAACAAGCTTCTCTAGTGAAACGAACAAAAACAATCACCTGTTCTGTCATGCGCAGAATTCTGAAGCCGCCTGTTTGGAGACTTTCCTCAGTGGTTTTTAGACGACAAAGCGTTTGATACAACTGATAACAATCTTTTTCTTGCTGGGTTAGCTCTCTAGACCAATTCATAGGATAGCGTGTACCTTCGTTGCTCTTATGATGGCCTCCGAGTAACTGCTCGTCACCATACCAGATATTAGTTGCTCCTGGAAGTCCAAAAAGACAGATAGAAGCTCCTTGGTAGGCTGCAAATGCTACGCCATCCATGTGATAAAGCCTTGGCACATCATGAGAATCGATTAGATTAAACATCTGATACTGGATTTGTGAAGGAACCTTGGTCATGAACTGTAAGATGCGTCGGCCAAGATGTCTAGCAGTCTTAGGGTAATTAATCTGAGCCAAATCAGGTTGCCTTTCCAAAAACAAGTCACAGGTCCCTGCGAATTCTCTCAGAGGTCTCGCCGCTTGGAAATAATTCATGGTGGAATCCCACTGCTTGGCGTCGTACATTTCCCAAGCGTCAGCCCATTCTTCCGCAATAATAGCAGCATCCTTTTTGGTTGCCTTAATCTCTTGGTAGATTTCCCGCCAAACCTCATGGTAAACATCTAACACATCATTTCTAGCCATCACATCTGCCACATCAAAGCGCCAACCATCAATATTAAAGGGCTCTTTGAGGTATTTTTTGAGAACAGAATTCTCATTACGGTAAATAATATCTCTGAGGCGTTGAGACCCGTAATTGAGTTGAGGCATGGTTTCTACACCAAACCAAGACTTGTAGTTGTTTTGCTCATCGATAAAGAAAAACTCTCGTTCAGGAGCATCAGGATTGTGATAGGCTCCCACACTTTTGTCGTAAAATTCACAGGTCTTGTTAAACCATTTTGAGGAGGAACTGGTGTGGTTAATTGAAATGTCCAAAACCAGTTTCATACCGCGATGATGAATTGCTTGCGATAAGGCAATTAAGGCCTCTTCTCCACCCAGACTTGGGTCAATTTCGAAGTAATCCAAAGCATCGTATTTGTGATGAGTAGGTGAGGTAAAAATGGGGTTGAGGTAAATCCCATTAACCCCTAACTCTTGCAAGTAGTCTAGATGATCAATAATTCCCCAGAGGTCCCCTCCATAGAAATCCATCGCAAAAACATCAGCATATTCTAAGGGCTGGTCTTCCCAACGCATTGGCCTTGGAGACTTGCCATTGTAAGTAAATTGCTCTGCTGTGATCCCTATTTCTGGTCGTCCATTAGCAAAACGGTCTGGCATGATTTGGTAAAAAACCGTCTGGGATAACCATTCAGGAGCATCGTAGTCTGTATAAATTTTAAAATTGTGACTATCATCTGGCAGGTAGTCGCTGATACCTGCTTGGGTGTAAAAATAAATAGCCTCTTTAGTAGTGAGGTAAAATTGATAAGACAAATAATCATCTAAACAAAGAGCGTCAACTTGATAATAGGATAAGCCATTTAAAGTCTCTGTCTTTGTCATTTCTTCGACAATTTCTACCCCTTGCTTTTTGTAGCGCAAGAAAACCTGTTGAAGAATCAGGTTTTCTTTGACCCGTAAGCTGATTTGAATAGTGTCTCCTTTTCGCGGATACGGCTTAGACACAAAGTGTTTAGTGCTATCTGAATAGACGGTTTGTAGTAAGGTTTGCATGTAACAATCTTTCTCTTTCTAAGCTAACTCATTAAGAAGACCCAAAAGAAGCCTAAGCACCTCTCTTGGGTCTTACTCATACTGACTTATTTCTTTTCGTTTTTCAAATAACGATCATAAGCGGCTTGGTGAATAGACTTATACTCTTTTAGCCCCATTTTATCAAGGCTAGCAAGGTATTCATCCCATTCTTTATCAATTCCTCCTTCAGTTACCCAGTGAGCTTGTTTCGTCTGAATAAAGGACATGATGTCAACCGAAATGACTGATAAGCGGTTTAGTTCTTCTTGAGTGAACATAACATTTGGAAAAGCTGGTTGAGCAGCATCTTCCACGACTTTTTGTGCTTCTAATTTAAGACCATCGCCGGCACCTTTAGGCAAGGTTACTTTCTTATTGAAATCATCTGGAGCGTACTTCGGTCCAAAACTTCTGAGTGAATTCACCCAGGCAAAAATATCTTGTTCCCCATCTGGTGCTTCTAGCACGGTATAAGTGCCATCGTCATTCTTTTTAGTGGCCTTGTCAAAAGAGCCATAGAAGGTTTGAATCGTAGCATCTTCGGTGTAGAATTGGTCAAAGAAGGCTAGGATTTTCCCTGGATCCTTAGCTTGATCGGTAATCATCAGCTCATTACGTCCATAACCACTACCATCCGCATGCACATAAGCTTTGCCATCAGGACCTGTGATTGGAGGCATTGGGACGTATTCTGCAGCATGTTTACCAAAGAGGGCATCTGCTGTCCAACCTGCTGAAATACCGACAATAGCATCCCCATTGTTTTGACGTTTAGCTTCTGCTTGAGAGCTATCTTGGGTGAAAATTTCTTGATCAATGAGTTTTTCTTTGTATTGATCGTGAACCCATTTTAGCCCTTCTTTGTAGTAGTCGGCCGTTGGAGTAAAGGTGATTTCTTTTTTATCATTAACTGTCCAATATTTTCCAGATTCCCCTGGACTAATCACCGTGCCAAAAGGTAGGGCATAAGTGAGAATTGGATCAACCCCACCGTTTTCAAACGGAATTTCATCTGACACATTTCCATTGCCATTGGCATCTTTATCACGAAAGGCTTTAGAAACAGCGACTAAATCTTCGTAAGTTTTTGGCATGTCTAAGCCAAGGTTGTCCAGCCATTTTTTGTTGATATATAACTGGTTAGCAACCTTAGGGCTCCTTGGCTCACGCTTTGGCAAGGAGTAAATATGCCCGTCTGGATCGGTAACAATAGCCCGCATGTTGGGATCTTTTTTCATGATTTTTGACAGATTTGGCATGTGTTTGTCAATTAAATCTTCCAATGGAATGAAGCGATTTTTAAAGACAGACAGGTCACTATCTGAGAAGCTAATAGATCCTAAAAAGGCATCTGGTAATTTACCACCGGCCATCAAGACAGCCTTTTGATCCGCCCAATCGGAATTTAAATAGATTTTCCAATCCACATCTACCTTAGCTTTCTTTTCAGCTTCTGCAACGAAGCCTTTAAGGAAATCTTTCCCCCAATCTTGCCAGCGGACAGTAGCCACAGTAAAATGATTCTCTTTTTGACTAGCGGTGTCACCCTTCTTATTAGACTGACAAGCTGCTAAACCTAAACTCAATGCTGTCACAAGTGATGCTGCTACCAAACGGTTAACGGATGTTTTTTTCATCATATCTCCTTATTTTTTCTTTTTTAAACACATCTTAATTGAAATCTCAAACCACTTATTCCTTTGCTAGCGTCCCTCCCTTTCTTTTCTCGGACTGTCTCTCATAGGGCTTTAAGAGCTTTTTGAAAAACAGGACCTTCCAAACGACTAAAAATGAGACCCCACCAAAGGTGAGAAAATAGAACGCTGTAAACAGTCCAACGGAACTGCTAACAAAGAAGGCATAGACTAGCAAGTAAGGTAAGAGCATCACTATAATCTTTCCTTTTTCATAAGAAAAAAGTTGAAAAACAGCTCTCACCATACCCATGAGTGAATTATCATAACGAGCTAAAAAATAATAGGCACAAAAAGTCACCAGTGCGACGTAAAATCCCATCACTACTAAGCTCATCGACCAAAACAAGTAAAGGATTCCTGTCATCTTATCAAGTAAACTGATATTCATCACAAGAAACAATATGAACAAACTACTCAAGCAAAAGAAAATCGTGCTTTGTTTGGCATCAGCTTTAAAATAGCGATAAAAGCGTTGAGTGACTTGACCTCGTTGGCCGTCCATCACATCGATAATGGATCGGTAAAGAGCTGTCAAACTAGCCCCAATACTCAAAAGAGGCAAGCTAAATGTAAGAAATAAACAATTGAGAAGGGCTAAATCAAAGCATGTCTCTAAAAAAGCTATTACCCGACTATTAGGATTAAGTAGTTTATTCATTCATCGTTATCCTATTCTTTAATAGAACCAATCATCACACCCTTATTGAAATGTTTTTGAAGCAAGGGATACAAACATAAAATAGGCAAGGTTGACACCACAATCGCTGCGTATTTCATCATTTCAGATAAGGCTCTTAATTCGGAAGCTAGACTACCCGTAGCCTGCTTCAGCAAGGATTCGTTGGTCACTAAAATACGTCTCAAAATCAATTGCAGAGGTTGCAAATCAGCGTCTGTCAAATAAATCAAAGCATTGAACCAAGAATTCCAGATCCCAACCGCCGTCCATAAACCGATAACAGCGATAATGGCTTTTGACAGAGGTAGTACAAATGAGAAGAAAAAGCGAATAGTTCCTGCCCCGTCCATTTGAGCGGCTTCCCAGAGTCCTTCTGGAATATTACTCTTAAAAAAGGTCTTAGCCACAATGATATTGTAAGAAGAGACCGCAAAAGGAACAATCATTACCAAGGCATTGTTTAACAAGCCTACATCTCGAATCACTAAATAAGTTGGGATGAGACCACCCGAAATAAACATGGGAACAAGAAAGAGAAATTGAATGGCTTTCTTCCCAAACAGCTCATTTCAAGAAAGGGCATAGCCTGCTGGGAGATTAACAGCTAACCCAAACAAGGTCCCAAAAACGGTATATAAAATGGTGTTACGGTAGCCAATCCAGATGCTCCTATCTTTTAATAAGGCATCATAAGCGCTCAGACTCCAATGTTTAGGCCAAAGCAGAACTTCTCCTCGCGCCACTGACGACGGATCACTAAAAGAAGCAATAATAACAAACCACAAGGGATAGACTACTAGTAAAATAATCAACGAAGCAATCACATAGAGGCTAATATCAAAGATGACATCTGAAGCTTTTCGATTCATAAATGTTTTCAAACGTTTCAAGTCAACTCTCCCTTACAATAAACTGTTTTCAGTGTATTTCTTGGCTAGCCAATTCACAGTTAAGAGGATAACCAAATTCACCAAAGTATTAAACAAGCCAATAGCCGTCGATAAGCTATATTGAAAGCTCTGCAACCCCATTTTATAAACATAGGTTGAAATGATTTCACTAGAAGCCAAATTAAGAGGATTTTGAAGTAGCAAGACTTTTTCAAAACCAACACTCAAGAGCCCTCCAGCCCTCAAAATCAAGAGAACCACCATTGTTGGAATGAGATGCGGAATATCAATATGAACTATTTTTTGGAAACGGCTAGCCCCGTCCATATCAGCAGCCTCATAATAGGTTGGATCAATAGAGGCTAAGGCTGCAATGTAGACGATACTATCCCAACCTGAGTGTTGCCAAACATCGCTCCAGACATAAATGTCTTTGAAAAAACTAGTATTGGCTAAAATATTTGGGAAAGTCAGCCCCAATAGCCGAAAGAGATTGGCTACGATGCCTGTCTCCGGTGAGAAGAATATCAATATCATTCCGACAACAACCATTACTGAGATAAAGTGTGGAAAATAAGTGGTTACCTGAAAGACTTTTTTAAATTTTTCACTTCGTAGTTGGTTAGACAACAAGGCAATCGCTATCGGCAGAGGAAAACCAATAAAAATACTATACAAGCTGATAGCTAGAGTGTTTTTAATCGTTAAGCCAAATTGATAGGAATGGAAAAATTGCGAAAAATGTTTAAAGCCTACCCAAGGACTTCCCGAAAAACCTAAGGAAGGAGAATAATCCTTAAAGGCAATCACTAGTCCATACATGGGGTAATAAGAAAAAACAAGAAGCAATACCAAAGAGGGCAGTAACAGCAAATAAAGTGGTAAGCTCTTTTTAAATTGCTTACGGTATGTCGCAAGGTCACCCTTACTAACAGAAGGAAAGAGGGGCATTTGTTCTCCATTCTAATAAATCTACGTCCTATCACAACTCACCGGTAACGACTGTTGTGAGGAACCTAACACCGGCTAACCATTACAGATAGCATTGAAAATTAGTTTATCGTTAAACCGAATGAAACGATTTCGCAAGACGAAACTTGTAACAGAAAGTTATCACCTCTCTTATTTAGGTAAAAAGAGAGTAAAACACAGTTGTTGGCTACCTTTTGAGATAAGAAAATCAAATTTCAGATAGGTTTATCGTTAAACTTAGCGCATAGTTTTAGCCTCCAAAAATAGTTTTTCCCCTTCGAAGAAATACTTCCCCAAAAAGCTACTAAATTCTTTCTCAAAACCTTATCGTCCAATAAGCGGTGGCGGTCAATTAGGTTTATCGTTAAACTATAATGCTAAAAACTTACCCTCGTCTCCATGATAAGGGCTATGCAATAATTAGCGCAAACGCTTTCTTTTTTTTATTATAGTACGTCTTTGAAAAGATGTCAATATCATTAAGGAAAAATTTTGCAACGATTTTTTAGGGCTGGTCAAATACAGGACTTGTGGTATGATAGACTTATCACTATCGTATTAGCGATCCAAATACAGGAGTACTACAGTGGCAACCATCAAAGAAATTGCGGCAGAGTTGGGAATCAGCCCTATGACCGTCTCAAATGTATTAAATAATAAAAAACATAAGGTCGGCGAAAAAACCTATCAACGTGTCATGGCATTAGTGCAAAAAAGAGGTTATATCCCTGACGCCAATGCGCGCACGCTCAGTAGTGGTTCTTCGCGAATCATTGCTCTATGGCTTCCTTCTTTTGAACAGAAAAGCCTCCTAGAAATCCCTTATTTGTCAACAATTACCGCAACCATTTCTCGATTTGCTAACCAGAATCATTATGAAATCATGTTGCTTTCCACACCATCGGTTCAAGAGTTTTGCCATGCTGTTAAATCGTGGGGAATTGATGGCGCTGTGGCTTTTGGGGTTTCTTCTGAAAATGCTCAATTAATTACACAAGTCCTTACCATACCGACCATCTTTATTGACTCCTACGTTGAAGATCCTGGCATTTGTACCATTAATTCTGATGATTTTTCAGGTGCTTATTTGGCTACTAAACATCTTTGTGAATGTGGGCATACTGCTATCGCATTTGCCAGTGGCAAGGAAGTCTATCAAGAAGACCGCTTTCGCCAAAATGGCCTCCTCTACCAACGCTTTTTAGGCTACCAAAAAGCTATTCAAGAATACAATTTAGACAGTCATCTCTTGGGAGAAGAGATTTCCTTTGAGGGAGGGGTACTTTTAGGCAAAGCTATCGCACAACATAATCCCAAACAGGTTACGGCTATTTTCTCAACTGCAGATGAAATGATTGTGGGAATAAAAGAAGGTCTTGAGTCCTCTGGTCAAAAAGTCCCTACTGATTTTTCACTCATTGGCTTTGATAATTTACCTTTCACCTCTTATACAAGCCCTAAACTAAGTACCGTTCATCAAGAAACCACTCAAAAAGCTCAATTAGCGATTGACTCTCTACTTGCTTTGATGTCTGGTAAACCCATTCAGAATAAACAAGTCCTCCCCATCCAACTGCTGAAGAGAGAATCTGTTCTTGACAGAAGAAAACAATCATAACCTTCTCATCTCGGGGATGCTCTCCTTTCTCTGTTAATCAAAAAGGTCACATTTTTACAGTGTGACCTTTGTTTTTTCATGATGCTGACTAAACACATGGCAGACATAAGACTAGTGATTATCTGACATGTAGTCAATGATAGCGTCTCTAATGCGACGACGTTCTCGAATCCAAAGGGGACGATCATCTTTATCATAGGTTCGATTTGTCAAGAAGATAGCTGCTTTTTGCTCTTTCTTATTCAACATGATAAATGGACCCGTATATCCCGTATGGTCAATCCAATCCTGTTCCAAATTCCAACCAAGGGAACGCGTTTTTTCTTGGAGACTGTAGTTGCTCCACAGCGAATCTGAAAAGGAATCCTCGAGATAATGCATAGCAAAATGTTCCAAATCGTTGAGGGTTGAAAACAACCCCGCTGATCCCGCCTGTTTTCCTAGCACTTTGGCTTTAGGATCATGAACGTGTCCGTCGTTCACTCCTTTTAGTGTAGGTACAGCAGTGGGTCTTGGGCCAAATGAGGTTTGTGGCATATCAAAAGGCTGAAAAACCAATTCTTGAAAGAGTTGTTCCAAAGACTTGCCGCAGTAAGTTTCTAACATAAAACCAAGCAGTAAAAAATTCACGTCAGTGTACTGGAATGTCTTATCCTTTTTAAGGGATAACTGATTTAAGGCTGCTTTTAATTCCTGTGCCTGAAGGTGATCTCGATTCGGAATATAAGGGTCTAGTCCACTGGTGTGGGTCAATAATTGGCGGATGGTCACTTCATCATGAACCATGTCTGGATAATAGGTTTTTAGGGAGTCATCGAGTTTTAGTGCTCCGCTATTGATCAAGAAAATACAGACAGTAGCAACTCCAACCACCTTTGACACACTAGCTAAATCATAGACCAAATCTGGCTGAACAGGTTGGTCGCCATCTATTGTGCCCAGATAATGCTCTTGCCACTGACCAGACTGAAAAAGGGCTAAGCTAGCCCCTCTGTATAATCCTTGTTGCATATGATCATTTAGTTGTTCTAACAAACCAAGGGTCATTTCATAAACCAAATTTCTATCTGACTTGGATCAGAAATCACCAAGACCTTATGCTTTTTGTCTACATAAACGGGATGACCCGCTTCTTCCAGATGTGTTTTTAAAGCTGCCATGTCATAATCGGCAGGCACTTGAAACTCTAAAATCTCTAAATCCCAAGTAATGTGAGGATCGATGGTTAAATCGGGACCTTCCTCTTGAATGAAATCCATCGCAACAGGCAATCGCTCTCCAAATAGGTCATGGTAAAAAGCTTTTGATTGTTCCTCACTAGGGACGTTTAGGACGATAATATCAAAGCTAAATTGACTAAGACCCTTGAAGCCTTCCTCTTTTGTGAAAGCAGGCAATTCTACTCCTTCAAGGGTTTTGATATCATCTTCAGCATGTAACAAGAAGCGATCCCCTTCTGGAGAAACGGTTTCAAAAGCATAGCCTTTTTCCCCTTTAAATAAGGTCTCATAGCTAGCTCCATGAGCGAGTAATTGTTCGATATCTTTAGGTTGGGCTGTTTTAATCACAATAGTGTTAATTTTTTTAGGCCCTTCTACTGCACGTGTTCTAGCTGAAGGAGATTCCTCAATTACAAATCGTTCTTGCCCCTGTCCCCACGATGAAAAAATCGCAATTGCATTTTCTTCTGACACTAGACGAAGACCTAGGGTCTTTTGGTAAAATGTAATGTTCAAGTCACGGTTGTTAACACGTAAAACCGGGGTTTTAAAGACAAGATTCTTAAACAAAGTCATAATTTCCTCCTAATCCTCTGTTATTATAGACAAAATTCTGATTTTTGACAAGAAATTATGCGCTCCTTATAAAGCGCTTAGGGGCCACTTAACGACTCCCCCCTGTTAATCTTAACAATCTCTCCAAATAAGAAAAAATAATGATAGCCTTAAAGATTTCGATGTTTTGTTTTCTTCTTGTTTCATGAAAAGAAAACAAGTATTTACATTTTTGAGAGAGTCAAATTGACGGCACTCCTTTTTTTTTGTAAACTAGAACGTATGAATGAAATGATTATCCTTAGACTGATACAAGCTTTGCTAGTCTTAGCAATGCTTTTTATTTTCCTATTACTGGTTAGGCATATCCGAAAAAACAAGATCAATCCTTTTAAACGATTTTGGACTGGTTTTTGGATTGGTTTAGTAACCGATGCGCTTGATACCCTTGGGATTGGCTCTTTTGCCACAACCACAACATGTTTTAAACTAACCAAGTTAGTGACTGACGACCGGAAACTCCCTGGAACGATGACAGTTGGGCATGTCCTTCCTGTGCTTATCCAGTCCCTATGCTTTATTTTCGTGGTTAAGGTTGAAGTCTTGACCCTGGTCACGATGGCGGCAGCAGCCTTTATCGGCGCTTATTTTGGAACCAAAATTACCAAGAATTGGCATACTCCAACGGTTCAACGAATACTTGGCGGTCTCTTAATTTTGGCCGCACTTATTATGATTTTCCGTATGATTTTTCACCCTGGAGATAATCTCTCTGACGCTGTGCATGGCTTACATGGTATTTGGTTATTTGTGGGTATTGCCTTCAATTTTACCGTAGGTGTTCTCATGACGATGGGATTGGGTAATTACGCTCCAGAATTGATTTTCTTCTCACTCATGGGGCTTAGCCCAACTGTTGCTATGCCTGTTATGATGCTTGATGCTGCTATGATTATGACCGCCTCTAGCAGTCAATTTATCAAAGCAGATCGTGTCAGTTGGGATGGCTTCGCTGGCATTGTTCTTGGTGGCATTATTGGGGTTTTACTCGCTGTCTTCTTCTTGACAAATTTGGACCTTAATAGCTTAAAACTCCTCGTTGTTCTAATCGTTATCTTTACAGGAGGTATGTTAATTCGTTCTTCGCTCAACCCATCCATTGCTAACAAGCAGAAACAGACTCATTAATGGTTAATTTTTTAGAATCCTTTGAATCAGTGACTTTGGAGGATTTTTACAATTGGCTCACAAATGACAATTAAAAAAGAGGCCTGAGCCTCTTTTTTGTTTATTATTTAATATAAAGGAATTTGAATAGTGCTACTGCAGCGATTGCAGCAAGAATAGGTGCCACAACCGGAACCCATGAATACCACCATTTTGAATCACCCTTAGCTTGCCCAAGTACAGATTTTGGCAAGAGGTGGTGAACAAGACGAGGACCAAGGTCACGTGCAGGGTTAAGGGCCGGTCCAGTAGGACCTCCAAGTGAAGCTACAAGTGCCATCACTAAGAAACCAACACCGATGTGAGCAACAGCAATACTACCTGTTACATATGGAGCCACTTGTTGAGAAGCGATGACTTCATCGTAACCAGCATCAAGCAATTTGCCAACTAGTTCTGCACCAAAGAAGTTCTTTGTCAGAGCAAGCGCACCAAAGAAAAGAACGAATGAACCAGCAAATTCATTAGCAAAACCGTTGATGATTGATGCTTTTTGGCTAGCTTTTGTACCGTCATCAAGAGCTGAAATAGTTGAGAAGGAACCCAAAACTGGATTTGGATTTTCTGTTTTTCTAAAGTAAGGGCCGTAAACACCAACCACTACAAGTTGACCAAAGATTGCTCCAAGTACTTGTGCGATGATGTATTGCGCAACGTGTGCCCATGGGAATAAACCTGAAACAGCTAGTCCCAAAGTAAAGGCAGGGTTAATATGGTTTCCTGAAACATTACCAAACATTAAAGCTGGCATCATAACAGCAAGACCGTAACCCAAGGCGATGATAATCCATCCTGAGTTATTCCCTTTTGTTCCTTTTAAATCAACGTTTGCAACGGCACCATTCCCTAAAATAATAAGCAAGGCAGTCGCAAGAAATTCTGTGATGTACTTCACAATCCATGTAACATCCATGTGTCTTTAGTTCCTCCATTTTATGATATTGTTTAGACAAGTACCATTCTATCAAGTATAATAGATAATGTAAAGCTTGTTCACCTAATAAAAACGTTTACTTTCAAGAAAGGATTTGACGCAAATATGAAATACAATCAATTTTCTTACATCCCTACTTCCATTGAAAATGCCCTTGAAGAACTCCACTCTTTAGGTTTTGACCTAAGGATGAAAAAGAGCCCAAAAGAGAATCTAGAAGCTTTTTTGCGTAAGTTCTATTTTCATTTTCAAAACACTGATTACCCACTAAGTAACTTAATTGCTAGTGATAGCATGGATTTGCTTACTTTTGTGACATCAGCTGCTCCTCTAACGAAGGATGTTTTTGAATTGGTTGCCTTGCAATTACTTGGGTTTATTCCAAATGTGGATTTCACATCAGCTAAAGACTTCAGCGAATCAATTGGTTTTCCCGTCCAGTTTGATGGTCAAAATATCATCAGCTCCCTTCATCATTTATTAGCCACTCGTATGAAATCAGGAATGACCTTAGTTGATCATTTAGTCAGCCAAGGCCTCTTGCCGATGGATAACCAGTACCACTATTTTAACGGAAAGTCTCTGGCAACTTTTGATACCAATGACTTGATTCGGGAAGTCGTCTATGTCGAAACCCCTGTTGATACTGATGAAGATGGCAAACTAGACTTGATCAAGGTCAATATTATCCGCCCTAAAACCAGCCTGCCGTTGCCAACCGTTATGACAGCCAGTCCTTATCATGAAGGGGTGAACGAAGTTGCCAATGATAAGAGATTATATCCAATGGAAGCTGAGTTGAAGGTAAAAGAACCTCACACCATTTCTGTTTCACGCGTTGATTTCATGCCTTTTAAAACACAACCAGCTGATGTCCCTGTAACAGAGAGCCAAGAGAGTTTTAGCTATATTAGTTCCTACACCCTCAACGACTACTTCCTTGCCCGTGGATTTGCTAATATCTACGTTTCGGGTATTGGAACAGCTGGATCCGCTGGCTTTATGACCAGTGGGGATTACAATCAAATTGCGAGTTTCAAAGCTGTTATTGACTGGTTGAATGGCAGAGCAAATGGGTTCACAAATCACAAGAGAGAGGCCCAAGTTAAGGCCGATTGGGCGAATGGACTTGTTGCTACAACTGGAAAATCTTATCTTGGAACCATGTCAACAGGTCTTGCCACAACAGGCGTTGATGGTCTAGCCGTTATTATTGCTGAAGCAGCCATCTCTTCTTGGTATGACTATTACCGTGAAAATGGCTTGGTCTGCAGCCCTGGCGGTTATCCTGGCGAAGATTTAGACGTTCTGACTGAATTAACCTATTCTCGTAACTTGCTAGCAGGTGATTATCTCAATCATAATAGTTATTATGAAATTTTATTACGAAACCAAACACGGGCCCTCAAGCGTGAGTCTGGAGACTACAATCAATTCTGGCACGATCGCAATTACCTTCAAGAAGCAAAACATATTAACTGTGAAGTGGTTTATACCCATGGCCTTCAAGACTGGAATGTCAAACCAAGGCAAGTCTATAACATTTTCAACCAGCTTCCTGAAGCTGTTGGCAAACACCTATTCTTGCACCATGGACAGCACGTCTATATGCACAATTGGCAATCTATTGATTTCCGCGAAAGCATGAATGCCTTGCTTTGTCAAAAAATGTTAGGCGTTGACAATCATTTCCACCTAGAGGAGATCCTTTGGCAAGACAATCAAACAGAGCAAAGCTGGAAAGCGCTCAAACAATTCGGAAGTTCAAAGAAACAAGAGCTTCCACTTGGTAACGATCGTGTTCTCATTGATAACCATTATTGCGAGGACGACTTCACTTGCTATGGCAAGTCTTTCCAAACCTTCAAAGAAGATCTCTTTGAAGTCAAGGCAAATCAAGCTCATGTGGATATTATTTTAGAAGAAGATCTCCCGCTCAATGGAGAGATGACCTTGCAACTAAGGCTTAAATCCAGTGAAAATAAAGGCATCCTCTCTGCTCAGGTGCTCGATTATGGCAAGAAAAAACGCTTCGGTGATACACCAGAATATATGGACCTCACTAGCATCGACAATGGGCAAAATTTCTCTCGAGAAGGACTCAAAGAACTCCCATTTAAAGAGAGCCCTTATCGCGTCATCACCAAAGGAGTAATGAACTTGCAAAACCGGAATGGGCTGCTCACCGTCGAAGCCATCCCAAATGATGAATGGATGACGGTTACTTTCCCACTTCAACCAAGTATCTACCACTTAGAAAAAGGAGATACTCTCAGAATCCTTCTTTACACCACAGATTTTGAACACACGATTCGTGACAATAGCAATTACGCTCTGACCGTTGACCTCAGCCAGTCTCAACTCCTTGTCCCAGTTGAGGAAGGCTAACTAACCAAAAATGCTCACCAGATATCCGGTGAGCATTTTTTGAATGTCAAACTAGTCATTACTACAACAAGCTTATTGACTAACCTTTTGACCTGCTTCTTTTCCTGAATGTAAACTATAGATGGTATCAATATGTATAACACCAGCCGCTTTTGGCAGTCCCATTTTGCCTTCAGCCCAAGCTTTAGCCTCGTCATAAAGAGGACCTTGATCTACCATTTCTGCTCGTCCACAAAAACGATAGCCTCGTAAGCAATCACGATTCACATAAGCCACCTCAATCTTACCATTATCCTGAATATTAGCTTGCGTTTGACCACCTGTATTTTCATTAAAAATGAGGGTGTGATCATCTAGCAAACGCATGGAACGTTTAGGTCCAATGTTAGGATTCCCTTCGTGATCAACGGTTGCCACCATTGCCAATTGGCTGGCAATCATTTCTTTCATTTCTTCTGTAAACATTTTATAACTCCTTTTATCAAATAGTTTCGTCCATGGACTACTCTCTGATTATAACACGATAAAAGAAGAAAAGGCAAAATAAAATAACCTTATTTAATTTTTTTATTAAGCTTTGTTAAAATTGTTCTTTCAAATAAATAGAAAAAGCTACCAAGGTAACTTTGTCGCTTTAATTCATAAAATCCGAATTGACACCTAAAAAAATATCATCAACAGAAACTGCCAATGCCCCAGCAATACTTTTTAACTTTTCATATTTTGCCCGTCTTAGCTTATGAATATCTTTTTCATATCTAGCCAATGTCCTAACAGAAATACCGGTTAAGCTTGATAATTCTTGCTGTGTCATTTTCTTTGTTGTTCTTAACTCTTTTAAAGTTGATTTGGTCACAATTTTCCCTCCACACTAAAATGAGATTAGTTAATCATGTTAAGTTTATTATAAACTTCGGTTTTTATGAAGTCAAGTTTTTAGAGAGTTTTTAGACCATCTTTTACGATACCTTTTGCTTTAACCTCTTTTATGGTATCATATTTTATATAAAGAAAAGGAGAAAAATATGTCCGCCAAGAAAACTTTTTTTGCAAGTAATTTAAAGTACCTTAGATTAAAAAAGAACATGGAACAATTAGAACTTGCTAATCTCCTAGGACGAAAAAGCTCTTCTTCAATCAGTGAGTGGGAAAAAGGAAAATATACTCCAAAGTCTGGTCTATTAAGTGATATCGCTGCTATCTTTGATGTTAGTTTAACCGCCCTAATGGAAGAAGATTTAACCTTAGAAAGTAAGGGAGTCTCTTATCAGTTGCCACAACGAGAGTTAGCGATGATTTCAGAACAATTATCCGAAAATAACTACACTAAGTGGGTTGACTTCGCACAAATTCTTTTAGAACAACAAGCTAAAGAAGATCGTGAATTAGATAACCACTAAGTCGGACTAGTCTATGACAAAAATAGTTCATTTCTAGACTTATTCTGTCATTAGCCAGACCCTTGCTGCTAATCCATCTTATCCATAGCGACTTTCTTACTGATACAGGCTAGTCTACTAACTGACATTGTTTTTATTGCCTCTTTTTATGTGTTATAATAGTTAGTATTAAATTAAGGAGAGTATAGTCTTATGATGAACATGCAAAACATGATGAAGCAAGCACAAAAGCTTCAGAAACAAATGGAACAAAAACAAGCAGATTTGGCTGCTATGCAATTTACTGGAAAATCAGCTCAAGACCTTGTCACTGCTACCTTTACAGGTGATAAAAAATTGATTAGTATTGACTTCAAAGAAGCTGTTGTGGATCCTGAAGATGTGGAAACCCTTCAAGACATGACCACTCAAGCCATTAATGATGCCCTTACGCAAATTGATGAAGCAACTAAGAAAACATTAGGCGCTTTTGCTGGTAAATTACCATTCTAAAAAAACAAAAACTAGCTTGAGAAGGATCTCAGGCTAGTTTTTTTATGAGTTAGTGCTTATCCTCTTGAGACAGTGTCCTCTTTTGCCAGTTCCAAGCAATACGATTTTTGATGGCAATGGGAGCAGGTTAACTTTCTGGTTCGTGGTGTATGGCCTGCAAGGGCAAATTCATTAAAGCTAGGTTCAAATTTCTGATGACAATGGGGACAGAGATAAATAAATTGCTTCCTAAAATAAATTACCAACCAACTGAAACCTGGTAGAAATAGTCCCATAGCAACATAAACTAACCAAAATTTTTGCAGATAACTAGATAGTAAAATAAGTCCTACATATGAAACAATGGCTAAAAATATACTGATACCCATCTTCCATTGTAATTTTTTCCAAGCTTTTTGATTTTTCATGCTAAGCGAAATGTCCATCAGAAAATCTAGTGACTGGGGGTCTTGTTTTCGAAGTCTGTCAAGTATCTTGACAGCTATGTCAACTTGTTGCTCTTTTGCGGCCAAGTCTTCCTTGGCAGTCGCAATATGATCAACTAGAAGCAATTCCAGCACCTGGGCTGCATTTTCCTCTGCTAAGACTTTGCGAATCTGCTCAATGGAAAATCCCAAATCGCGCAGAAAGCAAATCATGCGTAATTGTTATAAATCAGAATCCGTATAGAGTCGCCGTCCACCTTCTGTCAAAGCTGTCGGAATCAAAATCCCACGTTGGTCATAGTATTGGACAGTTCGAATAGAAACGCCAGCTAAGTTGGCCAATTCTCCAGTCGAATAGAATTGAGACATTTCCACACCTTCTTTCTATCATTTAGTGATCAAAAGCGACTCGTGTGCACCCGACTCCCTCTTGATATGCCTCTATCTTATCACATGACCTAGCGTTACAAGCAAGGGCTAACCCTAGAGGGTTTTTTTGTTTTTTAAAAATAGCAGAGCCCTTAGTCAAAAAAGCCTCCCAAAGCTACGAAAGGGTTATCGGTAATCACTTCTTCTTGCTGGCTGAGATATGCTTTGTTCGTGTCTGTTTCTAAAAAAGACTCATAGATTGCCGCTGTCATTCTGGCATCTTCTAAGCTATTATGACCTCGACCCTTAATGCCTAAAAAGGTTGCCACTGTTTGCAGACGAAGGTTAGCAATCCCATTTAAGTCTGCGCTACGTCTATCGTAAGCTTCATCAAAGAGGTCAATCTGGTATTGGTCCCTTAAATCTAAGCCATTTTCAGCTAGAATAGGCAGGTCAGATTTTTGAGCATTATAACCAATCAGTGGTAACTCTCCCACAAAATTTTTAAACGCAGCCATAACCTCCTCTACTTTTGGTGCCGCAGCAATCTTGTCAGATGTGATTCCTGTTAGGCCATTGATAAAGCTCTGTAAGGGAACATCTGTGTAAACATAGGTGTCAAAGCTGTCAACTTCTTTATGGTGGTCATATTTGACTGCTGACACTTGAATGACATGACTAACGTCATTGACAGTGTTAAATTCTAAATCAAAGGCAATATAAGTATCTAAGTGTTTCATGTTTTCCTCCAAAAAAGACCCTGATAGGGCCTTCGTCATTTTTTGTGATTATTTCGCAAACAAGCGGGTTAAAAAGCCTTTTTTAGGGCCAACTTCAGCCTGAACTTCTTCGACTTGTAAGCGAGCTTGGTTGGCTTCTGCTTTAGCTTCTTCCAATTCTAATTTAAGGGTTTCTTTATCAGCCATGGCTTTAGCAGTTAATTGTTGCTGCTGATCCAATTGTTTATCTTTTTCAGCGATCTGCACGTCTTTAACACGCATTTGCTCATCTTTTGAGGCAAGTTGAGCATCTTTGGCTTTGAGTTGCTCATAAAGGCGCGTGATTTCAGTGTTCTTCTCATCCACAAGAATCTCTAAAAGCTCACGTTGTTTCGTTTCTTCACTGATAGGCTCATCGTCAAAAATTGTTTTTTTATAGATCTCTTCCAGCTTAACAAGACCACTGCGCTTAACCACAGTAACGCCTTTTTCATTTTTGTCAAGATCTTCTTCGGGTAAAGACTTAACACGATTATTGACGGCCTGACGACTCACTCCCAAAATATCAGCTAGTTCACTAACTGTCTTTTCAATTGCCATATTTTCCTCTTTATTAATCACTGAATATTCTTACTAAAAATAGTAACATAATAGGAGTATTCTGTCAATTTGACCTCATTTCAGTCGTGCTAAAGGCATCAATTATTTCTTGAAAGCATTGTTTAAATGCGTAAAAAACGGTATGCCATGTTAGTTCATTTACCTGACTATTAAATCCCCCGCTTTTATGCTAAAATAAGGCTATGACTCAATACGATACGATTATTATTGGAGGTGGCCCTGCTGGTATGATGGCCGCCATCTCCAGCAGCTACTATGGCTATAAAACTCTCTTAATTGAAAAAAATCGCCGCTTAGGTAAAAAATTAGCGGGAACCGGTGGTGGACGCTGTAATGTCACTAATAGTGGTAACCTTGATGACCTTATGGCAGGCATTCCTGGAAATGGCCGCTTTTTATATAGTGTTTTTTCCCAGTTTGACAACCATGACATCATTGCCTTTTTCGAGGAAAACGGCGTCAAACTCAAAGAAGAAGACCATGGACGGATGTTCCCCACAACAGATAAATCAAGGACAATCATTGATGCTCTGGAGAAAAAAATCAAGGCTCTTGGGGGTCAGGTGCTAACCAGCACTGAAGTGGTTTCCGTTAAAAAACAAGATGACCTCTTCTACCTCAAATCTGCAGACCAGACTTTTAGCTGTCATAAATTGATTGTGACCACAGGAGGCAAGTCCTACCCTTCAACGGGTTCAACAGGTTTTGGACATGATATTGCACGGCATTTTAAACTGACCGTGACTGATTTAGAAGCTGCTGAGAGCCCTCTGTTAACTGATTTTCCTCACAAAGTCTTGCAAGGTATTTCCCTAGACGACGTTACTCTTAGTTATGACAAACACGTCATCACACACGACTTACTCTTCACTCACTTTGGCCTTTCAGGTCCTGCAGCTCTCCGTTTGTCTTCTTTTGTGAAAGGCGGGGAAATAGCAGAGCTAGATTTTTTGCCACACTTATCAACAGATGACTTAACCGCTTATCTGAGTGATCAACGTGATAAAAACATCAAAAATGCTCTTAAAGGCCTACTGCCTGAACGAGTAGCTGATTTTTTATCAGAAGATTATCCCGAAAAGGTCAAACAACTCTCTCCAAAACAAGAGAAGGAATTGCTTGATAAACTCAAACACCTCCAGATACACATTACAGGAAAAATGTCTTTGGCTAAATCTTTTGTGACCAAAGGAGGCGTGGATTTAAAAGAAATTAATCCTAAAACCTTGGAAAGTAAGAAAGTTCCTGGGCTGTATTTTGCTGGGGAAGTCTTAGATATTAATGCTCACACCGGAGGGTTTAATATCACTTCTGCCCTTTGCTCCGGCTGGGTAGCAGGGAGCCTGCATTACGACTAAAAATAAGAAGCTTAAGATTTCTTTCTTAGGCTTTTTTGGTCACAATCACTATCAGGAGGTTACATAACTTCAAAACCAAGTACTCTGCACCCCTCTGCCGTCAGATAGTTCCGAACTTCTTCATCAGCAAGTAGTTTCTTACGCTCAACTAATCCTGCTCTAGCTAACTGATTTAATCGACCAAATACATATTTTACTGCCTCTCCAATCAATACTGCAATATGCCAATCCATTGCCCAAGGCAACCTATACAAAATTTTCAAAATCATCAAATCACGTTCGCTAATCTGCAAACCTTTTTTACCATTTCTCACACCTCTCAAATCTAAAAATTTCATCTCGCCCGCCGAACTTGAACTAAGGGAAGAAAGCTAAAAGGGCAGACTGTCCCCTAAGAAAAAGGGGAGACAAACCACACGTTCGACGTGAGTATTTATCAAAACAGTCTGCCCTACAAGTTCCAAACCGTCGCCTCGGTCGCTTGCCTTATCAGGGGGTTACAAAAAATCATAACCAGTTAAATATTTTTCTTGCATTTCTTATGAAATATTGTATAATGGACTTATATTTTCTTAACTGGTTCATTACTAGTTAAGGAAATCCAGAGTACTGATAGGAACTCTGGGATTATTAATATTATAGAAGGAGAAAGCAATGGCAAAGAAATCAAAAATTGCTAAATACCACAAGCAGCTCCAACTGATTGAACAGTACGCTGACCTCCGTCGCGAACTTAAAGCCAATGGTGACTATGAAGCACTTCGCAAATTGCCTCGTGATTCAAACCCAAACCGCTTGAAAAACCGTGACATGATTGATGGCCGTCCACACGCTTACATGCGTAAGTTTGGTGTAAGCCGTATCAATTTCCGCAACCTAGCGCACAAAGGTCAACTACCAGGAATCACTAAAGCTAGCTGGTAAGCTTACTTCACCTAAAGCAAACGATTATTTTGCAGGTAATTGTTTGACATATTAGTAATCATAGAAGCCAATTACTTATCATCATGACAATCCGGTATGCCAAGATACCGGGTTGTTTTTGTGTGTCAATAATTGAACAACTGTCACCACAATACTTTCAAAAGTCCTAGGGCTGACTGGAAGAATACAAGTCAGCTAAACATAAACTTGTTTATGTTTCAATGAGATTCTATGAAGTAATCGTCGCACTATTATCGGTTAACACAGAAAAAGCCTGCCTCTAGGTAGGGCAGACTACTTTCAAGATTAAACTTAAAATACCTTTAGAACTAATCTTTATGGAACTGGTCAAAGGTTAAGCTAGGCTTAGCATTCAAGTCCAAGCTGGCAAAGTGTTGCTTATCGTATTCGACAGCTGCCGCTAAGGCAATCATGCCAGCATTATCCCCACAAAGCCTTAGTGGCGGAATGACCACATCAATGTCAGTGATTTCCTCTGCTAAGCGTTCGCGCAAGCCCTGATTAGCAGCGACACCACCTGCTACCACCAACATCTTAGCTGGGTATTTAGCCAAGGCTTTTTTAGTTTTAGCTAATAAGATATCAAGAGCGGCAGCTTGGAAAGAAGCACATAAATCTTCCAAGACCAATTCTTCTCCTTTTTGCTCCGCATTGTGATGAAGGTTAATGAAAGCTGATTTAAGCCCAGAAAAGGAAAATTCCAAATGATCTTCCTTAATCATGGCACGAGGGAAATGATAGGTATCTTGCCCCTTATGAGCCAGTTGATCAATTTCACGACCAGCAGGATAGGTCAAGCCCATGACACGTCCCACCTTATCATAAGCTTCCCCAACAGCATCATCGCGCGTTTCACCAACAATATGATAGGAACCAGGTTCTGTGACATAAACCAATTCGGTGTGGCCTCCTGATACCAATAAGGCTAATAAAGGATAAACCAAGGGTTTTTGTTCACGCGCAGCCATGAGGTGTCCTGCCATATGATTGACTGGAATCAAGGGAAGGTCATTGGCCCAAGCAAAGGCCTTGGCTGCTGCTAAACCGACTAGGAGTGCTCCAACAAGTCCAGGACCATAGGTCACAGCAACTGCTGAAAGGTCAGAGGCCTGAATACCAGCTTCTTGCAAAGCATCCTCAAAGCAGGTGGTAATCACTTCTACATGGTGCCTGCTAGCTACTTCTGGCACAACACCACCAAAGCGTTTATGGCTCTCAACCTGACTTGCAATGATGTTACTCAATAAAATGTTATCGTTTTTTAAAATAGCAACGCTGGTCTCATCACAAGAACTCTCGACTGCTAAAATATACCTATCTGTCATGTTTTCCTTCCCGTTTCATCACCAAGGCCGCTTCAATAGGATCATGGTAATACGCTTGTCTTTTACCGACAAACTCAAAACCAAATTTCCGATACAGGCCTTGGGCTTTACGATTTGACTCCCTCACTTCTAAAAAAATATCGCCGATAATCTCATCTAAATGTCTCATCAACTGAGAAGCTAGTCCCCGACCTTGATGACTGGGTAAAACTGCGATATTAGTGATTTCTGTCTCTCCAATTAAGGATTGAATAGCTAAAAAAGCCAGCAACTTTCCTTGCTCTTCAATCAGAAAATAATCTGTTTGATCCTGTTGCATATCTGCCAAGACTTGCTCCAAAGTCCAAGGCGACTTTTCATAAGTCATTTCGAGGAGCTGGTGAATGGCTCTCGCTTTTTCTTCAAGTGTTTTCATCTTACACCCGCTTAATGTACTGGCTGTCATCACTCACTTGATGATCCTTCAACCAATTTTCTTCAGCCTCTACCCTCTTTAGGTATTGAGGAACAAAGGCATCTACATTTTCTGGTGCCAATCTTTGCCCCAAAAGACCGCATTCGTAGGCTGAAGGGAGGGTTGGCACGATTCTGGATTGAGGTAGTTCCTCTTGAATGCGCTCAGCAAAAGGAGCCGTTTCTCCAACAAAAGTGAGATTAGCCTCCCCTTCTAATTGAGTCAAAATAGCCTCTAAAGACGAATGACTTTCTGGCAGAACTAGTTTCCCTTGTCGGTAGTAACCCACATAAGCATTTTGGCGTCTGGCATCAACTAAGGGCACTACCAAACTGTCTGGGTATTGCTGACAGGTTTGTGCTGCCAAGGCATATAAACTCGAGACGCCAACTAAATCGATGCCTAAACTGTAAGCTAGCATCTTGGCCGTCGCAACTGCTACTCGCAACCCTGTATAAGATCCAGGTCCTTGCGCCACCACAATCCTGTCCAAATCCTTGGGTTTGAGATCTACAGAAGCCATCAAAAAATCAATAGCCGGCATAAGGCTAATGCTATGATTTTTCTTGATATTAAGTGTCATGTCCGCCAAAAGCCGTTCATTTTCCAGGATGGCAAGGGAGAGGGTTTTATTTGAGGTATCAAATGCAAGTATCTTCATGTTTTGTCTTTCTAGTGCAATTTCTAGTTTCAATTATAACACAAATGAAGGGACAACATCAAAAAGGCTCTCCTAATAAGGGCTGAAGGGACTAATAAATTTGTCGAAACTTTTTACTAAAGGGTGACTTTATGGTATAATTCTAGTAATTGCACAGAATCAGGAATTAATCTACTACACAATAATGACATCATACTAAAACCGTCAAAACGATACATTCCTAGCGTTTTGACCTATTTGTTATTGTTTGGATAATTGATTCACAACGAAAGGACTATTGACTAAATGATTTATAAAGTTTTCTATCAAGAAACAAAAGACCAAAGCCCACGTCGCGAGAATACCAAGGCCCTATACCTTGATATTGACGCTACTGACGAACTTGAGGGCCGTATTAAAGCACGTAAACTCGTTGAAGAACACACTGGCTACAACGTTGAGTTTATCGAGTTACTTTCTGACAAACACCTCGATTACGAAAAAGAGACTGGTGTTTTTGAATTAACGGAGTTCTAAGATGACAAATATCAGTTTAAAACCTAATGAAGTTGGGGTTTTTGCCATCGGTGGTCTCGGGGAAATCGGAAAAAACACTTACGGGATTGAATACCAAGACGAAATCATCATCGTTGATGCTGGTATTAAATTCCCAGAAGACGACTTATTGGGAATTGACTACGTTATTCCAGACTATTCTTATATTGTTGATAATTTGGATCGGGTTAAGGCCCTTGTCATCACACACGGTCACGAGGACCATATCGGTGGGATTCCTTTCCTCCTCAAACAGGCTAATATCCCTATCTATGCAGGACCTTTAGCCCTCGCCCTCATCCGTGGGAAATTGGAAGAACACGGTCTCTGGCGTGACGCTACGGTTCACGAAATCAATCACAACACTGAACTAACCTTCAAAAACATGAGTGTAACCTTCTTTAGGACGACTCACTCCATCCCTGAACCACTTGGTATTGTGATTCATACCCCACAAGGAAAAATCATCTGTACAGGGGACTTTAAGTTTGACTTTACCCCAGTAGGAGACCCAGCTGACTTGCACCGTATGGCTGCGCTGGGTGAAGAAGGCGTTCTTTGCCTACTCTCTGATTCGACCAATGCGGAGGTCCCAACCTTTACCAATTCTGAAAAAGTCGTTGGCCAGTCCATCTTGAAAATTATCGAAGGCATTCATGGACGCATTATTTTTGCTTCCTTCGCTTCAAACATCTACCGTTTGCAACAGGCTGCTGAAGCTGCTGTCAAAACTGGACGTAAAATTGCTGTCTTTGGACGATCAATGGAAAAAGCGATCGTTAACGGGATTGAACTTGGCTACATCAAGGTTCCAAAAGGCACCTTTATTGAAGCAAATGAGCTTAAAAACTACCATGCCAATGAAGTATTGATCATGTGTACAGGTAGTCAGGGAGAATCGATGGCTGCGCTTGCTCGTATTGCCAACGGGACACATCGCCAGGTTAGCTTACAACCAGGCGACACGGTTATTTTCTCATCTAGCCCAATTCCAGGAAACACCACAAGTGTCAACAAACTGATCAACACCATCCAAGAAGCTGGCGTTGAAGTTATCCACGGAAAAGTGAATAATATCCACACGTCAGGGCACGGTGGCCAGCAAGAGCAAAAACTCATGCTGCGCTTGATTAAACCAAAATATTTCATGCCTGTTCATGGGGAATACCGTATGCAAAAAGTCCACGCAGGACTCGCTATGGATACCGGTATTCCAAAGGAAAATATCTTTATCATGGAAAACGGCGACGTCCTTGCCTTGACAAGTGATAGTGCTCGTATTGCAGGTCATTTTAACGCACAAGACATTTACGTTGATGGAAATGGTATTGGCGATATTGGTACAGCTGTCTTGAGAGACCGTCGTGATTTATCAGAAGATGGTGTTGTTTTAGCTGTTGCTACTGTTGATTTTGAGACTCAAATGATTCTAGCTGGACCAGATATTCTAAGTCGTGGCTTCATTTACATGCGTGAGTCAGGCGACTTGATTCGCGAAAGCCAACGGGTGTTATTCAATGCTATCCGTATTGCCTTGAAAAACAAGGATGCCAGCATCCAATCAGTCAACGGGGCCATTGTCAACGCCCTTCGTCCGTTCCTATATGAAAAAACCGAACGTGAACCTATTATTATTCCGATGGTCTTGACACCGGACAAAGACTAATATCTTAACACGAGTTTAACCACTCGTGTTTTTTGTTGTCCTCTCATCAAGCGATATTTGGTCCTAACTTATTAAATGAAATCGACATATTTTTCCCATCAAAAAAGGATTAACGACAAAACCAAATGCAAGGTTTTTAGTAATCCTTTTTCTAATGTCTCAATTATTTTGTGACTGCTTAATGATACTCCCGTCGATATTGGTCTGCTTCTTCTTGGGTAGCTAAAACAAAATGGCCTGGCGTAATCTCATGCATCTGACGTTCTTGGCCGTCCAATTCTTGACTTGGATCATATACATCAGCCACCCGCTGACGTTCTTTGTCTGGATCTGGTTCAGGAATAGCCGAGAGTAGGCTCTTGGTATAAGGATGAATAGGATGATTATAGACATCATCTGAGGTCCCAATCTCCAACATTTTACCCCAGTGCATGACTCCGATACGGTCAGAAATGTATTTGACCATTGACAAGTCATGGGCAATAAAAAGATAGGTCAATCCACGTTTGTGCTGAAGCTTTTGCATCAAGTTAACTACCTGGGCCTGAATCGACACATCGAGAGCTGAGATAGGTTCATCAGCAATGATAAATTTAGGTTTAACTGCCAAAGCACGGGCAATCCCAATCCGTTGACGTTGACCACCAGAAAATTCATGGGGGTAACGTGTCAAATGGTCCTTGTTCAACCCAACCAAATCAAGGAGTTCTTGCACGCGTTCTTCTCGTTCTGCCTTTGAAGCTGTGAGTCCATGAATATCTAGCCCTTCTGCCACAATATCTCTGATTTTCATACGGCCGTTAAGACTAGCCTGAGGATCTTGGAAAATCATCTGAGCATCCTTACGAAAGGTCCGCAAGTCTTTCCCTTTCAAATGAGAAACGGTTTCACCATTAAAAATAATTTCCCCTTCATTAATATCATAAAGCTTTAAAATGGCGCGACCAACAGTTGTTTTTCCTGATCCGGATTCCCCAACCAGTCCAAACACTTCCCCTTCATAAATATCAAAGCTCACATTATCAATGGCTTTGACTTCGTTTTTCTTTCCCTTATTGAAAGTTAAGGAGACATTTTTTAACTCTACTAATTTCTTTCGATTATCATTCATTTAGCTTGCCTCCTTCTCGTTTTTGCCATTTTGCCCATCGTTTTTGAATTTGAACTGGCGGAGTGACTTTGGGCGCTCGCTCATCTAATAACCAAGTTGCCGCATAATGGGTGTCGCTGACCTTAAACATCGGCGGAGCCTCCACATGATCAATATCCAAGGCAAATTCATTGCGGGCTGCAAAAGCATCTCCCTTAGGAGGATTAAGCAAGTCAGGCGGCGTTCCTGGAATAGATTCTAAACTCCCTGAGGCGGTATCTGTGGTTGGCATAGAATTAAGCAAGCCCCATGTATAAGGGTGTTGCGGGTTATAAAAGACTTCATCCACCGTTCCATACTCAACAATTTTTCCAGCATACATTACCGCGACACGGTCAGCCATACCAGCCACAACTCCAAGGTCATGGGTAATGAAAATAATAGATGATTCCGTCTGTTGTTGGATTTCTTTCATTAATTTCAAGATTTGTGCCTGAATGGTAACATCAAGTGCTGTGGTCGGTTCATCAGCAATCAGGATTTCTGGATTAGCTGCGAGAGCGATAGCAATCACAGCACGCTGACGCATCCCACCTGACCACTGATGTGGATAATCATTAATATGCTCTTCAGCATTTGGAATACCTACTTGATGCATCAATTCAAGAGCACGACTCAAGGCTTTTTGCTTACTGATATTCTCATGAATCAAAATAGCTTCAGCAATTTGCATTCCGATTTTCATCGTTGGATCGAGACTGGTCATTGGGTCTTGGAAAATCATGGCAATTTCTTTACCACGTACCTTAACCCATTCTTCTTCCTTAAGGGCATTGAGTTTTTTTCCTTTAAAATCAATTTCCCCAGAAAGGTTAGCATTTTTAGCATTTAAGCCCATCAAGGTCCTAGTGGTCACTGATTTTCCTGATCCAGATTCCCCAACAATCGCAAGCGTTTCTCCTTTTTTGAGGTCAAAACTAATATCGCGAATAGCTTTCACATCCCCTGCATAGGTTTTGAAATCAACGTGGAGGTTTTTAACACTTAAAATGGTTTCGTTTGTCATTTGTTCTCCTCCTATTCGTTATTTGATTTTGGATCAAAGGCATCGCGTAGCCCATCTCCTAAAAGAATAAATGCCAAGGAAATAAAAACTAAAGCAAGAGCTGGAAGCAAGACTTGATAAGGGTAATATTGCAAGTTTTCCTGAGCATCTGTAATCAAAGAGCCAAGTGAAGCAGTCGGTGGTTTGACACCGAGGTTGATGGCAGACAAGACTGATTCATACATAATGGCACTTGGTACTGTCATCATGATTTGCACAATGATAATCCCTGAAATATTTGGCAAGACATGTTTAAAGGCAATTTTGACATTGCTTTCGCCTAATGCCCGAGAAGCTAACACAAAGTCGCGTTCACGGTAAGACAAGGTCAAATTACGCACCTGCCTAGCCATAGAAGTCCAACCCACAATCGCAATCGAAATAATAATTGAGGTTACTCCATTTCCAAGCAAGAGTCCCAACATGGTTACAATAACTAAGTTAGGGATAGAGGAAATAATCTCAATAATCCGTTGCATGACCGTATCCACCTTACCTCCAGTAAATCCAGAGACTAACCCGTAAGTGACCCCGATAATAAGGTCAATTAAGGTTGCGACGATAGCAATCAAAAGCGAAATCCGAATACCCACCGTAATGCGTTTGCCAAGACTACGTCCCAGATTATCCGTTCCTAATAGAAATGTTTTCCCTTCTGGGACACCTTGGTCAGCATAAGCATCATTGGCCTCCGTATTTCCAGCATAGGTAATGGTTCCGTTCCAAAATGGCAAGCTACTGCTCAATTTAGGAGGTAAATTACGGTAAATGCTAACTTCCTTACTGTTAAAACTATTGGCATCTTGCTTAGAAACCACTGCATTTGACCCTACTGAAAAGACCAGTAGCACAGCCAAAAATAGCGTGGCAACAACCGCTAATTTATTATGTTTTAGACGACGCCAAGCATCCTGCAGAAAAGACAGTGCTGGCTTTTGAATTTTTTCTTGTGAATCAGAGCTTCCTGCCCCCACAAGTTGAAATGACTTTCTTTCTTCTACCATAACACTCTCCTATCCCAACCGCACACGTGGGTCTGCTATACTAATGATAATATCAGTTATCAAAATAGCTACCATCAACATGAGGGCGTACACAATCGTTGTTCCCATAATCACAGGATAATCTTTTGTTGGAATGGACGATACAAATTGTTGCCCAATACCTGGAATGGAAAAAATTTGTTCAATTAAGGCCGATCCCGTTAAAATATTAGCAGCCATAGGCCCTACCAAGGTCAATACAGGAATCATAGAATTCCGATAGGCGTGTTTTCGAGTCACTTGACGTTTGGTTAATCCCTTGGCACGCGCTAATTGAATATAGTCAGAGTTCAAGGTTTCAATCATTTCACTACGGAAAAAGCGAGTGACTTGAGCAAATACAGGAATAGCTAACGCTAACGTTGGCAAGATCGTTTGCCCAAAGGTTCCCCAGCCAGAAAGTGGTAATAAAGCCCATTTGAAACCAAAGTAGTCCAACAGCAACAAACCAATAATAAAGGCTGGCACCGAAATACCAAGAGTAGAAATCACGCTTAGAATGGCGTCAATCTTATTATTTTTATTACGTGCTGAAACCGCTCCGACAAACAATCCAGAGCTAATCCCTACCACAAGGGCTTGAATACCCAAATGAACGGAAACACCTAGCCGTTGCGAAATCAATCTAGTGACTGATTGGTTAATAGATTGGTAGCTGGTACCAAAATCACCATGTAAAATATCAAATAGGTACTTCAAGTATTGTTGCCACAAAGGTTTATCCAAGCCATATTGCTTATTCATCATGGCAATCATTTCATCAGTTAATTTAGGGTTATTGTATGGTGTCCCTGGCATAACCTGCATCAAAAAGAAAGATAAGGTCACCACAACCCACAGTGTCGCTAGCAAAATAGCCACACGTTTTAAGAGATATTTTGTCATATTTTTCCTCTAACAAAAGCAAGAACTGACCGAGGCCAATTCTTGCAATATTTCGTTACCATAGACCGTTACAATGAAGTGAGATAGCGTAAACTTCTAAGAAACCTACTAATCCCCTATCGTCTCGTTAGCCTGATTATCATAATGTCTTAGCTACTTTTCTTAGTAAGTAAGCCAAGAGCTGCCATTACGTCATCCTAAGCGCCAACTAAACAATGGTATGATACTATCTGAGCTCATTCTTAGTCTCTTGCAGTGTTTTCTGACTTATTTTTTATAAGCGTATGTAAAGTCAACGTTTAATCCAGTTGAGTTACGGATAAGTCCTTTGATGCTTGGATTTTGCAAACCTTTACCACTACGGAAATAAAGTGGGTTGTAAAGGGCATTGTCATAAAGCGCTTTTTCAGCTGCCTTGTAGTCATCTGCTGCTTTGTCTGTATCAAGAGCATCTGTTGTTAAGGCTTTTTCATAAGCTGAATCGTAATCTGAATTAGTGAACTTACCATAGTTGTAAGCAGAACCTGATTTAAACAAACCGTAGAAGGTTGATCCTTCTGGGTAGTCACCTCCCCAAAGGGCTACAGCTACTTCAAAGTTTTGGTTTTTGGTGTCTTCCAAACGTTGTTTGAACGGTACAAATTTTTCTTCAACGGTTAAACCAGGAAGGGCCTTCTCCCAAGTTTCTTTGATATAATCAACAGAAGCTTTGGCAACTGGGGTATCCGCATCAGCAGTGATGGTTACTTTAAGAGAATCTTTTCCAAGCTCAGCCAAACCTTCTTTGAAGAGCTTACCAGCTTCTTTTTCATCATATTTGTAACCTGGTGCAACATGTTTTGCCAAGTCTGTTCCATCGGTTAACTTCGCTAAACCAGTTGGTGCAATGCCAGTTGCTGGTTTTGAACCCGTATCAACAGCAGCAGAAACAATACCTTCACGATCAGTTGCTAAATTCAAGGCTTGGCGAATCTTAAGATTGCTGAGGGCTTCAACAGACCCTGTTTGATTGTAAACCATGTAAGCTGTGGTTGCTTCTAACACTGGGACAACATCTTTATTCTTTTTATTGGCGTTATAGATAGCAGATGTTCCTGAAATGTTAGCAAAATCAAGTTTACCTTGTTTGTACATTTGAACGGCTGTGTCTGGTTTTTTAACGGTTTGAACTTTGACTGTTTTAGTCTTCACGTTCTTAGCATCCCAGTAGTTTTTGTTTTTCACTAACTTAAAGGTGCCACTTGTACCGTTCCAATCCTTGACCGTATATGGTCCAGAGTAAAGTTGTTTTTCTGATGTAGTACCGTAGTCTTTACCCGCTTCTTTAACAAAGGATTCTTTTTGAGGAACAAAGTTAGAGAAGGATAGCAAACTCTTGAATTGTGGAGCTGGTTCTGTCAAGGTAAAGATAACTTTATTGCCATCAGCCTTAACGCCTAAACTATCCAAATCGGTATTCTTACCAGTATTGATATCTTCAGCATTTTTTAAGTGAGATTCTGTTGCCAGATAAGCATATTCAGATGCTGTGGCAGGGTCTACCATACGTTTCCAGGTATAAACAAAATCTTCTGCAGTTAAATCACTACCGTCAGACCATTTCAACCCATCACGCAAGGTTGCTGTATAGGTTAATCCATCTTCTGAAACATCCACTTTTTCAGCTAGATCCGGTTGAAGTTTCCCTTTGGCATCCACACGAAGAAGATTACTACCAGAGTTACCAATGGCTAAACTTGAATACGTGTCTGTGTTTTTGGAAATATCAAGGGTGATGATTTCGGTAGGCGTGTACCAACTGATTTCATCCTTATTATCGGTAGAAGCCGCTTTATTTCCACATGCCATTAAAAGCGTAGCTGACGCAAGTGTTAATGTTCCCAGTCCAATTCGTTTCCATGGATATGATTGTAATCCTTTCATCTCTAAACCTCCTAGAAAAACTGTTGTTAAAATTATTAAGTTAAATTATATCACAAATCTGAAAAAAGGGAACACATTTATCTGAAAATTTTTGAATTTATTTTTATAATGGATATATCGCTATAAAAGCTGATATTAAAATATTTGTTAGCTTTTTAAAGAATAAATAAACACATGATTTGAATAATAATATAAAAAATCCCACTCGACCACTGAGCGGGATTCCATTTTTCTAATAATTGTGAAGGTAGTTATCAATTTCCCATTGAGACACGAAGGTAGCATAGGAAGCCCATTCAATACGTTTTGCTTCCAAGAAATTGGTGTAAATATGATCACCAAGTGCCTCTTGAACCACTTCGTCTTTTTGCAAGGCCTTCAAAGCGTTATGAAGGGTTGATGGTAAGTCAACAATACCTGCTGCATTACGTTCTTCGACTGTCATGGTGTAAATATTAGCTTCCACTGGCTCGGGTGCTTCAATTTTATTAATAATACCATCTAGTCCAGCTTCAAGCAAGACTGCAAGAGCTAAGTAAGGGTTTGCCGTTGGGTCCACGGAACGTAACTCTAAACGAGTCCCCATACCACGCGATGCTGGCACCCGAATCAATGGCGAACGATTGCTTCCTGCCCAAGCCACATACACAGGCGCTTCATAGCCTGGAACCAAACGCTTATAAGAGTTAACCGTTGGATTGGTGATGGCAGTATAATTGTAAGCATGTTTCATCAAACCGCCTAAGAAATAGTAAGCATCTTCTGATAACTTCATGCCACGCTTATCATTTTCATCATAAAAGGCGTTGTTGCCTTGCTTGTCAAACAAGGACATGTTACAGTGCATTCCTGATCCAGCAATCCCAAATTTAGGCTTAGCCATAAAGGTAGCATAAAGTCCATGCTCACGCGCAATTGTTTTAACCACAAGTTTAAAAATTTGGATATTGTCACAGGCTTTTAGGACATCAGCGTATTTAAAATCAATTTCATGTTGCCCAACCGCTACTTCATGGTGACTAGCTTCTACTTCAAAGCCCATTTTCGTCAAGACATTGACAATTTCACGGCGCGTGTTGTCTGCCAAGTCAATAGGAGCCAAATCAAAATAGCCACCATTATCGTTAACTTCAAGAGTTGGATTCCCCTTGTCATCCATTTTAAAGAGGAAAAATTCTGGTTCTGGCCCAAGGTTAAAGGATTGATAACCAACCTCGTCCATATGTTTCAAGGCTTTTTTCAAATTGCCACGTGGGTCTCCTGCGAAAGGTTTTCCTTCTGCAGTATAAATGTCACAAATCAACCCTGCGACTGCCCCATTCTCATCCCCCCAAGGGAAAACAATCCAAGTATCTAGGTCAGGGTAAAGGTACATATCAGACTCATTGATACGCACAAATCCTTCAATAGATGAACCATCAAACATGGCTTTATTCGATAACACTTTTTCTAATTGCTCTTCAGTTGCAGGAATTTCGACATTTTTCATAATTCCCATGATATCAGTGAACATCAAGCGAAGGAAGGTTACATTTTTCTCTTTGACTTCGCGACGAATGTCAGCTGCTGTGATTGCCATTGAATAGGTCTCCTTTACGTTTCATCCGAGTCGTATCTTAGATACGAAAATTACCAATATGTTGTGAAGGGGTAGAAAAACCACTTTGAGTTAGCAATTCATCATGTAAGATCCGTCTAACATCTGCATCCGTCAAAGCTTTTTGTTTTTGCAACAGTTTATCTTGACGCTCAATATATTCACGCTTAATCGCTGCAATATTGAGTCCTTCAGCTAAAAAGTCCTTAATCTCCAATAAACGATCCATATCATTTAAAGAAAACATGCGACGGTTGCCTTCCGTTCGCTCAGGTTTGATCAATTCTTGATCTTCATAATAGCGAATCTGTCTAGCAGAGAGGTCCGTCAATTTCATGACAGTACCGATAGGGAAAACAGCCATTGATCGTCTAAGTTCTTTTTCTTTCATGACAAACTCCTTTCATACCCCCTATTATAGGCTGAAAAAAATAGGCTGTCAAGCCTATATGTCATATTATCTAACATCATTTTACAGATTTTTTCTTGAACCATCTATTTTTAATCAATTCCACGTCAGCATTGACCAAAATAGCCACAAAAACCCCACAGAAAGTTTCAAAAACACGTGAAATCACATAAATGAACGTTTGACCTGTCGGAATCGACAAAGTGATAATTAAGAGAGCAGCTACAGCACCAATAATCCCTGATTTATTATTGAAAGCGACGTTAAACATAATGGTCAACATCGTTAAAATAGGAACCAAAATGAGTGTCACCAAAATATGTTGCTGAAAAAGGGCATTGAAAAAATAAAAGACCAAAGCTAACAGACCACCAATACTATTGCCTAATATCCTTGAAAAACCAAACGATACGGTTCTATCCAAATCTTCTCTCAAACTAAACACAGCCGTCAAGGCGCCAATCTGCAACCCTTCCCAATCAAAGAGAATAAAGAGCAACAGAACAAAAAAGACCGACAAACCTGTCTTAAATGTCCTCATGCCAATTCTAAATTTTTGAGGGTCAAATCTGTATTTCATCTTACCCGCTTTCCTTACCTTACTTTCTTTTTTAGACACAGTTTATTCTAACATGATTACCTGACAAAGAAAACTAATTTTATGTTCCCTCTAAAAGAAGACGTTTTCCTTTCTAAAAAATAACATGTCACCTTTTCTCCCTCCCACAAAAATAATACTTGCCCCTATAAAACCAACCTCTGTATTGCTGCCCGCCTACCTTTCTAATCACACAAAAAGATGATGATTCGCTCTCTTTGCGATTCCTTGCCGGTACCTCAAAGATTTCAAGAGCAAGTCAGTCAGAGTTATCATTCTTATACAGTCGCTAAGACTAGCAAAAACCTGACTTTAATTAGGCTAATTTCCCTTACTGATTTTAAATTCTAGGAATACTACTTGATACACTAAAAAAGAGTTGGTTACCCAACTCTTTTCATTCTTAAATGACAGAAGCTTAGCTTCTTCTATCTCTAGCCTCAGACTATCTTTCGGATCGTCTGAACTGATTTGTTGTTTATTTTTCAGTAAGTGCTGCAAGTCCTGGTAAAACTTTACCTTCTAGAAGTTCCATAGATGCTCCACCACCAGTAGAGATCCATGAGAATTTGTCAGCACGACCAAGGTTGATTGCTGCAGCAGCTGAGTCACCACCACCGATGATTGATTTAACGCCTGGTTGTTTCACGATAGCGTCCATCACACCGATTGTACCAGCTTGGAAGTCAGGGTTTTCAAAGACACCCATTGGACCATTCCAAACAACAGTTTTCGCACCAGTCAAGGCTTCGTCAAATTTAGCAATTGATTTAGGACCGATGTCAAGACCAAGGAAGCCTTCTGAAACTGCTTCACCTTCTGTATCACGAACAACATCGTAACCAGCAAAGGCATTTGCTTCTTTTGAGTCAACTGGCAAGATCAATTTACCATTTGATTTTTCAAGCAATTCTTTAGCCACATCAAGTTTATCTTCTTCCACAAGTGAGTTACCGATTTCGATGCCTTGCGCTTTGTAGAAGGTATAAGTCATACCGCCACCGATAAGGACTTTGTCAGCTTTTTCAAGAAGGTTTTCGATAACACCGATTTTATCAGATACTTTTGAACCACCAAGGATAGCCACAAAAGGACGTTCTGGTGTTTCAACAGCCTCTTGGATATAAGCAATTTCGTTTTCAAGAAGGAAACCAGCAACAGCTTTTTCCACGTTTGCTGAGATACCAACGTTTGATGCATGAGCACGGTGAGCAGTACCAAAAGCGTCGTTTACGAAGATACCATCACCAAGTGAAGCCCAGTATTTACCAAGTTCAGGATCGTTTTTAGATTCTTTTTTGCCATCAACGTCTTCAAAACGAGTGTTTTCAACAAGCAGAACTTGTCCATCTTCCAAAGCATCAATAGCTGCTTCTAATTCAGCACCACGTGTAGCACCAGGGAAAATAACGTCTTGTCCAAGTTTAGCAGCCAAATCAGCAGCCACTGGAGCAAGTGATTTACCAGCTTTGTCCGCTTCTTCTTTCACACGGCCAAGGTGAGAGAAAAGAATAGCACGTCCACCTTGTTCAATGATGTATTTGATAGTTGGAAGTGCCGCAGAAATACGGTTGTCGTTAGTGATCACGCCATCTTTCAAAGGTACGTTAAAGTCAACACGAACAAGGACTTTTTTACCTTTCAAATCAACGTCTTTAACTGTTAATTTAGCCATTTGAATAGACTCCTTAATATTTTTTATACTCTTCTATTATACCACAATTCTCTTGATAAAGTTAAAATATGAAAACAATAAAATAATAATTTCACAAAATAGAAAATCCTTTCCAAAGAAAGGATTGATTTTCAGAAAATAGCTATCGTAAAAAAGGAGAGACGACTCTCTCCTTTATCTGACTTACTTTTCGAAACTTTCCAGAGCCTTACGACGCTCTTTTAATTGATGAGAAGCATCAAGTTTGTCACCTTTATAAACCGCACTTTCCCATGATCCATACATTGGGTTAGGGAAAATAATAAATTGACGCCCAAACTCTTCTTGTAATTCTGATAATAATGCTGTTCTATCTTCTTCAGATTTTTTAGAGAAATCAGCAAAATCAACAAGATTATCACCAAATAACATAATCAAGTTAGTCGTCTCTTTCACTTTTTGCCGGCGAGCTTCTTTTGATTTAACGCCTTCTTCTAAGAATAAGAGGTGGTCACGGCCCTGAACTGGAATGCCCTCTTTTTGGAGATTTTCCATAGTAGCATCGACTTGGCTCACTGCACGGTCTGAGATGTAATAAATTTGAACCCCATTTTGATCTGCAAATTGCAAGAATTCTTTAGCGCCTGCGACAGGTTTAGCTTCTTTCTTTTGTACCCAAACATCCCAACTTTCTGGTGTGAAGCTTGTTCCCTCTAAGATATTCTTAGCTTGGTAGGGACTATTGTCAAGGACTGTTTCATCAATGTCTAACACAATAGAATAGGGCTTGTCCGTTGCCTGTCCTAATTGATTTTTCAAACGATCAGTCGCTAGTTGATAACCTTGTAAATATAGCGCTTTAGCTTCTGCAGCTCGCTGATACCACAACACAGACATGGTATTTTCATTAGATCGTAACTGCTCATCACTATAAGTAACCTTAGTCTGTTTAACAGTTTCTTTACTATTAACGTTGGCTTTATGGTCAAGCTGGGCACAGCCTGTCACTAAAAAAAGGGACAGGGCAAGAGATATGACACTAGCAACTTGTTTCGTTTTCATTGAAAAACTCCTTTTTTCTTATTAAAGAAATTTTAACCTTATTTAATTTAAAAGTCAAGTGCTGTTAAATACAAAACAAAACCATTGTTCTATTGAAACAAAGAGAATACTTATCTTATACAGCTCCAATTTACATCAAAAAAAGAACCTAACAAAAGCTAGGTTCTAAACATTAATAACTAATTATTTAGCGATTTTTGCAAAGTACTCAAGTGTACGAACAAGTTGAGCAGTGTAAGACATTTCGTTGTCATACCATGATACAACTTTAACCAATTGTGATCCGTCAACTTCCATAACTTTAGTTTGAGTTGCGTCAAACAATGAACCGTATGATACGCCTACGATATCTGAAGAAACGATTGGATCTTCAGTGTAACCGAAGCTATCGTTTGAAGCAGCTTTCATAGCAGCGTTGATTTCGTCAACAGAAACGTTTTTGTCAAGAGTTACAACCAACTCGGTTACTGATCCAGTTGGAACAGGAACACGTTGTGCAGCACCGTCAAGTTTACCGTTCAATTCTGGGATAACAAGACCGATAGCTTTAGCAGCACCAGTTGAGTTAGGAACGATGTTTGCAGCACCAGCACGAGCACGACGAAGGTCACCACCACGGTGTGGTCCATCAAGGATCATTTGGTCACCAGTGTAAGCGTGGATTGTAGTCATAAGACCTTTTTGGATACCAAATGCATCGTGAAGAGCTTTAGCCATAGGAGCTAAACAGTTTGTAGTACATGAAGCACCTGAGATAACTGTTTCAGTACCGTCAAGAATGTCGTGGTTAGTGTTGAAAACAACTGTTTTAACGTCGTTTCCACCAGGAGCTGTGATAACAACTTTTTTAGCACCGTTAGCATGTAAGTGTTTTTCAGCAGCTTCTTTTTTAGCAAAGAAACCAGTTGCTTCAAGAACGATTTCAACACCGTCAGTTGCCCAGTCGATGTTTTCTGGATCACGTTCAGCAGAAACTTTGATGAAGTTTCCGTTTACTTCAAATCCACCTTCTTTAACTTCAACAGTTCCGTCAAAACGTCCTTGAGTTGTATCGTATTTCAACAAGTGTGCAAGCATGTTTGGATCTGTAAGGTCGTTGATACGAGTTACTTCAACACCTTCAACATTTTGAATACGACGGAATGCAAGACGTCCGATACGACCGAAACCGTTAATACCAACTTTAACTACCATTAGTGATTTCCTCCTTATGAAAATCAAAAGAATATTATTAAAGGGAATACTCCCTACCTATTGTGAAAAGATTAACTTACAACCATCTGTAATAACCTTTCAACAGAACTATTATATAACTATTTTAGAAAAAATGCAAATAAATTAGCCATTTTCATAAAGGACACTTTCCTCGTTTGTCCCATAAAATAACCTAAAACTAGGAAGCCCCTTTCTTAAATCTTTACTAAGGCTTCTTAACGTTTAAAAGAAATCACTCCTTTTAGGCTAGACTGTACTATAAAGTTGGCTGACCTAAAAAAGAGGTTAGGATAGCTATCCTTAACCTCTTAGTGGTGATTATTCACCTTTGTTTTTCTTAATGATTTCTTCTTGAACTGACTTAGGAACATCTTCATAGTGGTCAAATACCATCATGAACGTACCACGTCCTTGAGTTGCAGAACGAAGAACTGTTGCATAACCGAACATTTCAGCAAGTGGTACATAAGCACGAACGATTTGGCTGTTACCATGTGCTTCCATACCATCAACACGGCCACGACGAGCTGTCACGTGTCCCATAACGTCTCCAAGGTTATCTTCTGGAGCTGTAATCGTTACAAGCATCATTGGCTCAAGGATAGCTGGTTGTGCAGATTTAGCTGCTTCTTTAAGTGCAAGTGATGCAGCGATCTTGAAGGCAGTTTCAGATGAGTCGACATCGTGGTATGAACCATCGTAAAGTTTAGCTTTAACGTCAACCATTGGGTAACCAGCAAGAACACCGTTTGCCATAGATTCGATTAACCCTTTTTCAACAGCAGGGATGAATTCACGAGGAACCACACCACCAACGATAGCGTTTTCGAACTCGAAACCTTTACCTTCTTCGTTTGGTGTAAATTCAATCCAAACATCACCAAATTGACCTTTACCACCAGATTGGCGTTTGAAGAATCCACGAGCTTGTGTCGAAGTGCGGAATGTTTCACGGTAAGATACTTGAGGAGCACCTACGTTTGCTTCAACTTTGAACTCACGACGCATACGGTCAACAAGGACATCAAGGTGAAGCTCACCCATACCAGCGATAACTGTTTCACCAGTTTCAACGTTTGTTTCAACGCGGAATGTTGGATCTTCTTCAGCAAGTTTTTGAAGGGCAACACCCATCTTGTCTTGGTCTGCTTTAGATTTTGGTTCAACCATCAATTGGATAACTGGTTCTGGAACTTCGATTGACTCAAGAATAACTTTTGCTTTTTCATCAGTCAATGAGTCACCTGTTGTTGTGTCTTTCAAACCAACAGCGGCAGCGATATCACCAGCGTAAACTGTTTCGATTTCTTGACGGCTGTTCGCGTGCATTTGAAGGATACGTCCGATACGCTCACGTTTTCCTTTTGATGTGTTCATCACGTATGAACCTGAGTTAAGAACACCAGAGTATACACGGAAGAAAGTCAAACGACCTACGAATGGGTCAGTCATGATCTTGAAGGCAAGGGCTGCAAAAGGCTCTTCATCAGATGCTGGACGTTCTTCTTCAGCGTCTGTGTCTGGGTTGATACCTTTGATTGCAGGGATGTCAAGTGGGCTTGGAAGGTATGCGATAACCGCATCAAGCATCAATTGAACACCTTTGTTTTTGAAGGCAGAACCACAAAGTACTGGGAAGAATTCAACGTTGATTGTTGCTTTACGGATACCAGCAATCAATTCGTCGTTAGTGATTTCTTCACCTTCAAGGTATTTCATCATCAAGTCTTCATCAGTTTCAGCAACTGCTTCGATTAATTTTTCACGGTATTCTTGAGCTTGTTCTAAGTATTCTTCTGGAATATCTTCTTCAAGGATATCTGTACCAAGGTCGTTGGTATAGATTTCTGCTTTCATCTTGATCAAGTCAATGATACCACGGAAATCATCTTCTGCACCGATTGGCAATTGGATTGGGTGTGCATTTGCTTGAAGACGGTCATGAAGTGTTTGTACTGAGTAAAGGAAGTCAGCACCGATTTTATCCATTTTGTTGGCGAAAACGATACGTGGAACACCGTATTCAGTTGCTTGACGCCAAACTGTTTCAGTTTGAGGCTCAACTCCTGATTGTGCGTCAAGAACGGTTACAGCACCGTCAAGAACACGTAGGGAACGTTGTACTTCGATGGTAAAGTCCACGTGTCCTGGTGTATCGATGATGTTAACACGGTGACCGTCCCATTGAGCTGTTGTAGCGGCAGAAGTGATTGTGATACCACGTTCTTGCTCTTGCTCCATCCAGTCCATTTGTGATGCACCTTCGTGTGTTTCACCGATTTTATGGATTTTACCAGTGTAGTAAAGGATACGCTCTGTTGTTGTTGTTTTACCAGCATCAACGTGAGCCATGATACCGATATTACGAGTTTTTGCAAGTGAAAATTCGCGAGCCATGTGTTTCTCCTATTTTTTAGTTTACTCTTTATTATAGCATTATTTAGAAAAAACGGATAGGCAGGACCTACCCGTTTTTTCTTCTTATTTTTGATAATAAGAGTTCATTAGTTTGATGTGAGTAACTCAAACAGTTATCGTTAAGTTGTTACATCTTATAATTGAACACGAGTTACAGACCTTCAGTGAATAAAGATAGACTCCCTTATACACAAACGCACAGTGTCACTTCTCTATTTTTCACTGATATGTTAACTCTTTATATCTTATTAATTGAGTTCGAGCTACAAGCCACTGACAAAAAGATAATGGTTCCTAGAAACTGAAGTTTCTGTGTCACTACTCCTATTTTGTCTTGGACTTGCTTAACGCTCTCACATCTTATATTAGTTGAATTTTAGCTACAAATATCTGCCAAAAAGATAAAATTGCCTAGAAACTGAAGTTTCTACGTCAATTTCCCTATTTTGGCTAGCATTTGTTTGACGCTAAAATATCCTATATTACCAACGGAAGTGTGCGAATGCACGGTTAGCTTCAGCCATCTTGTGAGTGTCTTCACGTTTCTTAACTGATGCACCTGTGTTGTTTGCAGCATCCATGATTTCTTTTGCAAGACGATCTTTCATAGTGTGCTCACCACGTGCACGTGATGCGTTTACCAACCAACGAAGTCCAAGTGTAGTACGACGTTCTGGACGAACTTCAACTGGGACTTGGTAGTTAGAACCACCAACACGGCGTGCGCGTACTTCAAGTACAGGCATGATGTTGTCCATTGCTGTTTCAAATACTTCAAGAGCATCGTTTCCTGTTGCTTCTTTGATAGCGTTGAAAGCATCGTAAACGATAGTAGCAGCTGTACCACGTTTACCGTCAAGCATAACACGGTTGATAAGACGTGTTACGATTTTTGAGTTATATAATGGATCTGGTAATACTTCGCGTTTAGGCGCTTGATTTTTACGACTCATTCTTTCTTATCCCCCTTCTATTACCCTTTTGGACGTTTAGCACCGTATTTAGAACGGCCTTGCTTACGGTCAGCAACACCTGCTGTATCAAGTGCGCCACGAACGATATGGTAACGTACCCCTGGAAGGTCTTTTACACGTCCACCACGAATAAGAACAACGCTATGCTCTTGCAAGTTGTGTCCGATACCTGGGATGTAGGCAGTTACTTCGATAAGGTTGCTCAAACGTACACGAGCGAATTTACGAAGGGCTGAGTTAGGTTTTTTAGGTGTCATTGTTCCAACACGAGTTGCAACTCCACGTTTTTGTGGGGCAGCCATTTTAGTTTGAACTTTTTTGTGACTGTTGTAACCAATGTTCAAAGCTGGTGAATCTGATTTTTCAACTTTAGATTTACGTGGTTTACGTACCAACTGGTTAATTGTAGGCATCTACATTCTCCTGTGTTTTTTATTTTTGGTTGACATGGCACTTGGTGACAGCCCATATCCGGTGCACTTTTTGCAACAATTGTCAGCACGTCTCTGTACACTTTTGAGAGACCAAAAGTAAAAAGTACCGTCTAATATAATAACACAGACGGTACTTCATGTCAAATAGATTTTCCGCTTTTTTAGCTTATTTCAACTTACTGTTTAGAGACTCATACAATAATAGAATGCTAATCTGACTACAGGATAAACACAGGCTTTTATCTAGTGTCCTTACGAAGTTTAACCCCAGTCAAACCAACTGCCGCCAGCATAACTACACCTGCTTTAAGAGCTCTTTGAGTACTTTCATCAACATCAGAAATGAGATTGCTCGTTGTAGAAGATCCTGAGCCATAAGATGTCTTAGATGAGGGCTGAGTAATCGAAGATGTGATTTTAGACACAATGGCATTACTTGCTACCATTTCAGAGGTTTGGCCAACAAGCGCTTCTGCTACAAGACTTGTATTTTCAGCAGCTAATCTTGCTGAAGCTTCTAATAGTTGTTTCGTTTCTTTAACCATTTCTTGAACAAGCGGAGTAGTATCTATCTTACTATATGATAGCGGTTTTACGCCCGTAAGAGGTGGAGCTACTTGCAAATCAGGCACAGTAGCTATATCTTCGTCTAAGTGGCGATATTCCTTTTCATTAGCTAAGGTTTTAAGCAAAGTCAACTGGTGTTCTGTGGTAGCAATAGTAGCTTCTAGACTGCTTTTCTTAGCTTGTAAGGCTGCTAAAGTTTCTTGTGCATTTAACAAAGATGAGGTAGTTTTAGCCAAATCTTGCTTAGTATTATCAATGCGCTCACGTATCACTTGAAGGCGGTTAGGATTCAATTTAAAGTCCCTTAGATATTGCAAATGAGCTTTTTTAGCCACCAGTGCTGTCACTCTGGCTGCGGCTTGCTCTGCTAAGGCTTTTGTCTGGTGCATTGCGGCTTTCAACGATGCTAGCTTAGCTAATGATTGATCACGAGTAGCTTCGAGTTGTGCTTGTTTTGCTTTAGCTACTAGTAATTCTGTTCTCAAAGAACCTTTAGTATCATTTAATTGTCTCACTTGAAGGTTTAAACTGTCTGACTGCTTAAGTGTGCTTGCTAATTTACCTTGAAGTTGACTTACTTTAGCTTGGGCTGCCATAATATCAGCTTCTTGATGAATAGCCGACAAACGATTTTCTAATGAGCTTACTTTTCCTTTAATCGCTGCAATAGTATCAGATACAGTGCCTACTCTTTGGGCATAATCTTTTGTACTTCCAACGGCTTTTATAGGAGTCTTATTAAAGCGTTGATGGTTAGCAATGTTAGACTCTGGAAACATTACAAAGTGTTCATTCAAAGATCCTACATTGCTGGTTGAAAATCCAAGGTAAACAGGTGCATTAGGGTTATGTTTATCAACACGTAAAAAGTTAATAGCATGGCCATATGTATTTCCGTGTAAATGATCTGTAAAGAGCATATACTTGATACTGTCATAAATACCACGTTTTATACCATTCACAGTATGCACATCGTTAAAAGCACCGATATTCTCGTACATGTTATCATCATTTCGAATGAGTCCTGACGCTCCGGCAGAGTCTTCAATAATAGTTTTATCATGAGGCCCAACACCGTAATGCCCTGATGCCCCTGGCTGTCCGTAGACAAATGATGGTCTTGTATTACCATGAGTTTTCTTATAGCTGGTACTAAGTAATCTTGCAAATTCTTGTGATCCTGCTGTAACAGTAACTGGTGGTAGACCTAATTGTCTTCTTACACTATTAATCATGTGAGCTGCAAACTGCGCTAGCTCATTTTGCACTTCTGGTGTCAAATTATCGGGATCAACAAAGCGAGTGCGGTCTGCTGGAATATCTTGGTATTGATTTAATTGATTACCTGGACTAGCTTTGGCAATAATTTGATCTGCATGCTCTTTGTAATAATTATTGTAACTAGCTGATCCAATATAACCACTAGCTTCTAATTTTTTAAGTTCCTCAAGAGGATAGCCTTGCGGTGCTTTCATGGTATTAGTACCCACAATGCTATCTTGAGTAGACGGAGCTGAGGATTTAAGACGACTAAGTTCTGCCTCTTTTTCTGCTAGAGCAGCTTTCTGAGCTGCCAACTCTTCAGTCAATTGCTTTTTAACTTTAGCTTTTTGATTTTCTAAGTCAGCTTTAGCTTTCTCCAATTCTGAGCTTAATGCTTTTGTATTATCATTAGCCGTTTGAGCTGCTTTAGTGATAGCATCAGGATTGCTAATCATAGCATTGAGCTTAGCAATATTTTGTTCAGACGTTTTGACTTGTTCAACTAAATCTTGAGCTCGAGTAGTTTCTGCTGAAATGCTAGCTTTTTGTTCTGACAATGCAGTCTCTTTTGAATGTTGATCTACTTGAGCATTATGAAGCTCTGTTTCAGTAGCTGTTAACTCTCTTTGATATTCGGCTCCTTGGGCTAATAGCGTCTCCTCACTACTTGCAAGAGTATTAGTGTAAATTTCTTGTGCAGAGGTTAAAGCTTTTTGTTCATTATCTTGCTGCTCTTTTAAGTGGTTGATTTCAGCAGTAGTTTTTGTCAGAGCGGTAGCAAGCTCTGTCAGTTCTGCTTTTTGTTGATTTAGATTAGTTTCAACAGCTTCAACAGCTGCCTTCGCCTCTTCACAAGTTTCTGTTTTTGGAAGACTCTCTTCACTAGTATTACTTGCTTTAGCTCCCTCTGGTGCCAAATCGTCTGCCTTAACATGATGGGACACACCGACACTGGCACTTAATAAAGCGATAGTCGATGTCAAGGCAATTTTTTGCTTAACTTGATTTGGCTTTGGTTGTTCTAAGTCCATTCTTTCTCCTTTTTCCATTTATCGAAAATATTACCAACTTCTACAACAACATTGTTGTTTTTGACATCAATCTCTGAAACTTTCAGCAATGATTTGAAGATCATTTGCTCACGCTCTGATTGAGCGTTTTCTGCAAACACAGCAACACCAACTAAAGTGCTGTCAAATTCTGTCAAGAGACTGATCATTCCCGTAATCGTCCCGCCACCTTTCAAAAAGTCATCCACAATCAACACTCGACTGTTTGGTTTCAAACTTCGTTTGGACAAAAACATTTTTTCGATACGGTCACTCGAAGCGCTGGCATAGTTGACAGAGACGGTAGACCCTTCTGTGATTTTCAAATCGCGTCTCACAATGACAAATGGAACATTCAAAATATTAGCAACAGCATTCGCAAGGGGCACTCCTTTGGTTGCAACTGTCATGACAGCATCAACCTTTTGCCCTTTAAAGGCATTGGCGATAATACGGCCTATGTTCTGTAAAATCTTAGGGGTACTCAAAAGATCTGATAGGTAGATGTAACCACCTGGTAAAATACGGTCGCTTTCTGATAACCGTTGGCATAAATCTTCAACAATTGTGCGAGCTTCCGCCTCTGAAATACTTGGCGTAAAAATCACACCACCACTAGCACCTGTTAGCGTATCAATCTCTCCAATATTGGCCTCATCAAAGGCTTTTTTTATGATAGCAATGTCTTCTGAAATAGAAGATTTAGCTGCTTCATATTTGGTAGCAAAGGTGTTTAAACTGGTTAATTTATACGGATTGTTAATCAAATAATTTGAAATGACAACCATACGTTCACTTCGTCTTAATTTCATATTTTCCCCATTTTCGTGTACTTTATCATATTATACCATATTCTTCATAAAAAACGAACATTCAATTAAGGAAATGTCCGTTTTTCTTCTTATTCAAAATCAGTATTTAGGTTTATAGAAAGAACGATTATCCATAGCAAAAATACGATTGGTCATTTCCCCCTCGCTAACGCGGTTAAGTGCCGTGGTCATCATCATCATGTTGGCATCAATGTTATCAATCATGTGAATAATTTCAGCTTCCATAATACGAGGACGAACGGGACTACCGTATTCTAATTGGCCGTGGTGACTCAAAATAACATGACGAAGAACAATCACTTCCTCCTTACTGTCATCAATGTTGAGCTCAGCAATCACTTTAGTAATTTCTTCGTTAATCAAGGCAATATGGCCAATCAGGTTACCACGAACCGTGTATTCTGTATTATCTGGTCCTGTCAATTCCAATACTTTTGCAAGATCATGGAGCATAATACCCGCAAAAAGTAAACTTTTATCTAATTCAGGATAAATGTCACCGATACTATCCGCCAATCTTATCATTGTCGCGGTATGATAGGCAAGCCCCGATTCAAAGGCATGATGATTGGTTTTAGCCGCTGGGTAAGTGTAAAATTCTTTATCATATTTACGGTAGAGGGCTCTAACAATTCGTTGCCACGTTGCATTTTCAATTTTAAAGAGCATCTGTTCCAAATAGTCACGTACTTCTGTCACACTGACAGGTGCCTTTTCTTTGAAGTCTTTTGGATCATTGGGCTCCCCTGGGCGAACATTTCGTAAGGTGATTTGATTAACCTGAGGGGTACCATTATAAACCTCTCGGCGCCCTTTCATAAAGACAATTTTACCAGCAGTGAATTCTTCCACATTATAAGGTTGGGCATCCCAAAGATTTCCTGAAATTTCGCCAGTATCATCCTGAAAGGTAAGGTTAATAAAATCTTTCCCAGCTCTTGTTTTACGAACTTCTGCCGACTTAATGAGGTAGAACCCTTCAAAAAGCTGGTCTTTTTTCATTTGGTTAATTTTCATTGTTTTCCTCTTCTAATAGGGGCATGTTTAAGAGAGATGCTGTTGCTTGGTCTTGATAGGTTTCAATCGTATTTAGAGCACGAACAATAGCATTTGTCCTTGTTGAAATGAGCTGATCCAGCGTATTATTAGCTGTATTCATTTGCTTTTGAGCCTTGGCAAGCAGGCCGCCAAATTTATCGAATTCTAACTTGACATTGCCCAAAATTTTACTGATGTCATCAGCATTTTTTTGGATATTAAGGGTCTTGAAACCAACAGACAAGGAGTTCAACAAAGCAGACAGGGTCGAAGGACCTGCAACCACGATATTTTCTTCCCGACGAAGGCTATCAAAGAACGCAGCATTTCTGACCACTTCTGAATACAGACCTTCGGTTGGTAAAAACATAATACCAAAATTGGTGGTCTCTGGAGGATTCAGATACTTTTTACGAATGTCTTTGGCAAAGCGTTTGATAGCTGCTAACAAAGCTTTTCGGCTATTTTCAATAGCTAATTTATCTCCAAGTTCGTAAGCATCTTCTAAACGATAATAATCTTCAAGAGGGAATTTTGAGTCAATCGGTAGGTAAATATAACCGCCTTGACCATTTCCTGGGAGCTTAATCGCATATTCTACGCGTTCACTAGAACCACTAACCGTTACAAATTCTCTTTCGTACTGGTGAGACGTCATAATATCCTCAATGATTTGGCCTAGTTGAAGTTCGCCTAAAATGCCTCGTGTTTTGGTATTGGACAAAACCTTATTTAAAGTACCCACATCTTGAGCCACGCTACGCATTTCTCCCAAGCCTTTATTGACACTTTCTAGTTGCTTGGATACAGAATCGAAAGAGGCGTGCAGACGATTTTTTAAGGTTTCTTCCAATTTTTCTTCAACAATCTGGCGCATTTCCTCCAAACGTTTTTCGTTAGATTCTTGCATATTTTTGAGCGATTGGTTGACCTGCTGGTTAATTTTTTCTAAGCGTTTGTCAGACCGGTCCCTACTATCAGACAAACTACGGTGCAAGACGTCACGAATATCTGTTAATTGTTGGTAAAGGTCTGCTTGTTGTCGGTTCATCAGCTGTGTTAGCTCTAACAATTGTTGCTTGTTAGCTGTATCCAACTGGTAGGTCATTTGGTCAGACAAATTATCCGCGTTGCCTTCTAGGGTTTGGGCAAGCTGATGTTGAAGGCCGTTGACTTTGAACAACAGATAAGCCCCTAAACCTAAGAGAACCAAGACCAAAAGGAACAAGATAAGGTCCATACTAACTCCAATCTTTACTTTGAATAATAATCAAGTAGCCACTTGGCAAGCTAACTGTAATAGGTTGATGGATAAAGGCATTACTGGAATAGATTTTCTTTTTGAAAAAGTTGGCCTGAGTTAACTCAAACTTGGCACCTGTAATGATCAAATCTGATTCCCCTTCTGCCATGAACGCCACATAGGTCATCCCTTCTTCTTGATGAATGAGGTGTCGACCTGCCGGGCGATAGGTAATCATATTTTGTTGGTCACGCAAGGCGATTTGTGCCATAAAGGGAGCAATACCAGGGTCGCTAGGCAAAAAAATATTGGATAAGAGGTGGTCCATTCGACCCCCAAAAGCCCCAAAAATGGTCACTTCCGCCTCAGGAAAACGAGCAAAGACCTCTTTAAGGGCTAATTCCGTATCCGTATCATTTTTTTCTGGATTAGCAGTGATGAGAAGCTCTGCCTTCTCCTTTATATCCGTAAATGCTTCTTGGGAAACCGAATCAAAATCACCAACGGCCATATTCAAAGGAAGCCCATTTTCCAATAAAAACAGGCTCCCACTATCAATACCGACAAAATAATCAAACTCACGGGTGAAATAAGAAAGATCTCCCCCAGAAAAGAGGGCTACTTTAGTCATGTAGGGCCGTCCTTAGAGTCTGCACTTGGCTCACCAAGTCACTGGCTTTGAAAAGGTAAGACCCTGCTACAAATACATTAGCTCCAGCTTCGTAGCAAGCACGAATGGTCTTATTGTCTACTCCTCCATCAACCTCAATATCAAAAGCTAAACCTTTTTCATCACGCCATTTAGCCAACGTCGTAACTTTTTCCAAGCACTCTGGGATAAAGGCCTGCCCACCAAAACCTGGGTTGACTGTCATAATGAGGACTTGGTCAACTAGGTCAAGCAGAGGTTCTAGGGCAGTTATTGGAGTTCCGGGATTAATCACCACCCCTGCTTTCATGCCAGCTGCTTTGATTTTTTGAAGGGCTCCATGAATATGACGAGTACTTTCTGTGTGAATGGTCATGATATCAGCACCAGCTTGTGCAAAAGCCTCAACATAGCGTTCAGGATCAACCACCATTAGATGGCAATCAAAGACCAATTTACTGTGCTTTCTCATACTTGCCACAACATCTGCACCAAAACTGATGTTAGGAACAAATTGACCATCCATAATATCAATGTGAACGTATTCGGCATCTGTTTCTTCAATACGAGCTAGCTCAGAAGCAAAATTAGCATAATCAGCTGCTAGAATAGATGGGGCAATTTTTAGAGTTGACATGGAGTAGACCTACTTTCTTTTGATAACTTTTTTATATGTTTCACGACGGTTTTCAATCTCACTGAGAAATTGCAGGTAATGCTCATAACGAACTGGCCACAACTCTCCCGTTTCAAGCGCTGCCTTGACAGCACACTTGGGTTCGTGAGTATGGGTACAGGATCTAAACTTACACTCATGGCTCAGCCGGCGCAGCTCTGGAAAAGCCTCGTTCAAATCTTCAGCATTAGCAATATCATAGTCTAATGATGAGAAACCTGGCGTATCCGCGATTTTTCCGCCATGGGTATTGTAAAAACTCACAGCTCGGGTGGTGTGGCGACCACGCCCTAGACTATCTGAGATTTCTCCTGTTTCAAGAGCCAATTCGGGAGCGATTCGGTTGAGAAGGGTTGATTTCCCAACACCTGTTTGTCCCATAAAGACGGTAATTTTATCAGCTAGCAAAGGCAACAATTCCTCAAGACTGGTCACAAAATCGTAGCCGATCGCCTGATACTGTCGACCAATAGCTTCAATCTCCTCGGGACTATCTAATAAGTCCATCTTAGAGATATAAATCACCGGATGAATGGCTTTGTGTTCAAGCAAGATGAGAAAGCGATCCAAGAGATTGCTATTAAATTCTGGTTCTTTAGCAGACATAATAACCACCGCTTGGTCAATATTGACGATAGGTGGTCGGACCAAACTGTTTTTACGAGGATGAATCGCTAAAATATAACCTTCAGAGTTATCCTCTGCTGAGAAATCTACGATATCTCCAACATAAGGTGTCTCACCGCGCTTCCTAAAATTACCACGCGCTCGCGTCTGATATACTTGTCCTTCTGACTCCACGTAATAAAAACCAGCCAGAGATTTAATGATTTTGCCTTGCAACTGTGCTCCTTTGCCCTACTATAATATCTCTATTATATCAGAAAAACGCTCCCAAATCAGCATTTGACTCTAAGTTTCGCTTGCCTTAAAAACTGTCAAGATTCTCTAGACCACTGGCTATCATTTAGGTCACTGCTTTTTAAAAATAGAATATTTTATCAACTAAAAATCAGATCACTGATGATTTTTTGAGGTAGGAAACGATATGAATTTTAAGAAGACCTTTGCTATTTACGAAAAAGAGTCTAACCGTACCGCTATAGTCACGCTCTTGTTAATTGCCCTTTTTTTTCGGGGTATTAAAAAAACTAGCTCTGCACTGCGATGCCTTAACGGCCAGCTTCAATAAGAAAAATCCCCCTGAACTGAACATCTCTGTTTTGTCTACAAGGGAATTTTTTTATTGTCACCGGGGGAAAGCTTTTATAATCCAACTTCTTTTAAAGCATCAGCTAATTTGCCAAAATCTTGAATCGACAAGGCCTCACCACGAATAGAAGGCTTGATATCTGCTAGTGCCAGACCTTTTTCAAGTTTAGCCTTGATGTCTTCAGACTTGCCAAAATGGCTAGTCAAGTTATTCCACAGGGTCTTGCGACGATGGACAAAACTGAGACGAGACACTCTGAAAAAGAAATCTTCGTCCTCAACCTCAATCAAAGGCTGGTCGCGACGCACCATTTTGAGGATAGCACTATCGACATTTGGTGCAGGTACAAAGACGGTGCGCGGCACAATGAAGGCAACCTTGGCAGTCATGTAATACTGTACCGCAATGGACAAGGAACCATAAGCTTTAGTGTTTGGCTCAGCCGAGATACGATCTGCCACTTCACGCTGCATCATGACTACAAACTCTTGGAATGGAATTTTGCTCTCAATCAAGTGCATGAGAATAGGTGTTGTGATGTAGTAAGGCAGGTTAGCTACCACCTTAATGGGCAAATCAGGATTTTTAAACTGCTTGATTTGGGTCTGCAAATCAGCTTTTAAAATATCTTGATTGACCACTTGCACATTATCAAAATCGCGCAAGGTATCTGCCAAAATCGGCACCAAGCGGTCATCAATCTCAAAAGCCATCACTTCAGCAGCATTTTCTGCCAAAAACTCCGTCAAAGCCCCAATTCCAGGACCAATTTCGATAACGTTGACATTCTGATCAATCTCAGCCGTGTCAACGATTTTCTGTAAAATATTGGTATCGGTCAAAAAGTTCTGACCGAAAGATTTCTTAAAGGTAAATCCGTGACGATCAAGGACAGCCTTGGTCACGCTATAATCTGCAATTCTCATATATTCTCTTCTTTTAATGATCACTTTCTTTTTGGCATTTGAACCACTAGTCTAAACTTTTTTGCCAAGACACGCCATTCAGTTAACGGGGTTGTTATATTCCATAGTACTCTTTACCCCTCATACGTCTCCATCACTTCTTCCACTTCTGATAGGGTAATGCCAAATAATTCGAGGCGTTTAATCAGTTGTTTACCGTTGGCATAACCGATGCGGAGCTTTTCGCCCAAGTATTCCCTGCGTTTACGGCTATCTGCCGCCATTAAAAGCCCTAGACGAATCAGGTCTGTTTGACGAATGTCAAAATAAGACTCATCATCATATTGCTGAGTGACTTTCGCAAGTGCCTTTTGGAGGTCCTCAAAGCTGGCATGTTCAACACCTAAGGAACGGCCCTTACTCTTAGAACTCGGAACCGCCTCGTTTCGATTTAAAAAGGCGTGACGAGCTGTTGGCACAGCAGCCATAATGAGCTTACGAATGCGCTCACCATTATAATCTGGGTCTGTTAAAACGATGACACCACGCAAATCGTTTAGGCGATTGATTCGTTCTAAATCTTCCTCGGTGATAGCGGAGCCTCTGGTCTCGTAGGTGTCCACATTGTAAAAACGGCGTAGGTTAGCCGTGTCGTCCTTGCCTTCTACAACAAGAACCTCTTGAATATTAATTTTTTCAGTCAAGCTTGAATACCCTCTTTGCATTAGCAGTCGTTGCTGCAGCAACTTCTTCCACAGTCATTCCACGTAGCTCTGCGATTTTATCAACCACATAACGGGTATAAGCTGTACGGTTTTGCTTGCCGCGTTTTGGCACTGGAGCAAGATAAGGAGCATCTGTTTCCACCAAAATCTTATCCAAAGGCAAGTGCTGCGCAGCCTCTTGAATATCAAGAGCTTTTTTGAAAGTCACCACCCCTGAAAAGGAAATCATCATGCCAAGTTCAATGAAACGCTCAGCCATCTCAAGCGAGCCTGAGTAAGAATGCATGATGCCTCCACGAGGGCCAACACCAGCTGCTTTGATGACCTCATAGGTATCTTCCAAGGCATCGCGAGTGTGTACTACAAAAGGCAAATCGTGCTCTTTCGCTAACTGGATTTGGCGGTTAAAAACCTCAACTTGAACCTCTTTTGGGTCCTCCATCCAGTAATAGTCTAAGCCAATTTCACCTAAGGCAATGACTTTAGGATGTGCTAACTGGGAGACGATAGACTCCTCAACTGCTTCAGAATAAGAGCCTGCTTCTGTCGGGTGCCATCCAATAGTAGCATACACGTTAGGATACTGGTCTGCGAGAGCAAGTGCTCCCTCAATAGTAGCCTGATCAAAGCCAACCACGTTGTGATAAGCTACGCCCATTTCTTGAGCCAAAGCCAATTCTTCAGCTTCATGTCCTTGAAATTCTGCTACATTCAAATGGGTATGGGTATCAAAAATAGCTAGATGTTCGATGTTATTTGTCATGATTTTATTATAACATAAAGATATGACTCCTATAATAAAACTTGCCAGCTTTTAACAGGCAAAAAAGCCTCCAAAGAGGCTTTTTCAGATTGAAGACAAACATCGATTTGGTGTTTGTCTTCAATCTGAGGCATTTTAGAAATGCCTACAGCACCTCATTCTCAAGACACGATTGTGTCAAATGCTAAAGCCATGGTCGATCTTTTCCGTCAAGAGGGAGCATTTATTACCTTTGTCCGCGTTAAATTTCACGATGGGAATGATAAACTCAATCCTAACGCCATGGTTCAACTCCCTGAAAAAAGACCTGAAGCTGCCTTCTCTGATTTTGCTGATGAACTCAGAGTGACCGAGACAGACTATGTGGTAAACAAACGTGGTTTCAGTGCTTTCTTTGGTACTGACTTAGATTTACAGCTACGTCGCCGTGGTATTGACACCATTGTTTTAGGGGGAATTTCTACCCATGCAGGCGTGGATACAACAGCTCGTGACGCCTATCAATACGGCTATGACCAATACTTCCTAACTGACATGGTGGGAGCTGCCAGAGCTGACCTACATGAATTTCCTATTAAGAATCTCTTCCCTCTGATGGGACAAACAGTGACGACTTAAGAATTTTTGGAGTCAGTAAAAGACTAATCAAACGCTATGCGATTGAAAAGAATTGTTCATCATCCTTTTCTAATCTATGTTATACTAGTAGGTAATTAGTCCTTTAAGGAGTGTGCCTGTAACATGTCTAAAAACCACCGACTTATTACCAAAATCGAAGCCGCCTTGGATCATATGACCAGTTTGGAGAAGAGCATCGCACAATTTTTCATCACCACTGATTTAACTCCAGAGGAATTAATAGCCTCCCAAATGACGAAACGGTTACATGTCTCTCAGGCTGCCCTGACTCGTTTTGCTAAGAAATGTGGTTTCACTGGTTACCGTGCTTTTGCTTTTGATTATATTCATGGCTTACAAGAAGCTCAAGATACCTTTCAGTCGATAAGTCTGGAATTAACCAAGAGGGTCTTGATGGACTATGATGCTTTGATTAACAAGACTTATGATTTGGTTGATGAAGACAAGTTATTGCGTCTAGCTAGCTTGATAGATCGGTCTGAACGCGTTTATTTTTTTGGAAAAGGGTCCTCTGGTCTTGTTGCGCAGGAAATGAAGCTGCGCTTTATGCGACTTGGTTTTATCTGTGATGCTTATTCCGATACCGATGGCTTTACTTGGGCTAATAGCCTGGTCAATGACAACTGCCTTGTTTTTGGTTTTTCATTATCTGGTAAAACACGTTCGGTCATTAAAGCCTTGCACCAAGCCAGCCAACGTGGTGCGAAGACTATTTTATTAACCACAGCTACTGATATGGACTTCGGTGATATCTTTGATGTAATTCATGTCTCATCAACCCATCAATTGAATTATGGGAATCGCGTGTCACCACAATTTCCTCTCCTTATTATGATGGATGTCATCTACGCTTACGTCTCAGCCATTGACAAACCTCATAAGGATAAAATTTTTAAAGATACAATTATTACCGAAGACAACAAACACCTTTAGGCAAAGACTAAACCTAAAGGTGTTTTTTATAGAACAGAGACTGAAATAAACGGTGACACTTGTCTTTGGTCACCAAACAGTTAAGAGAATAGAGAAAGCGTTAACCTTTCAATCTTTACCTTTCCTGTTTCTGCCTAAAATGATAGTAAGCCCCAAAAATGCCAGCATTATTTCCATGACTAGCAAATTGCAGTTGGGTATTCTCCGCAAGGCTAGGAACCAAGTAGCTGTCAAGGGCTGCCTTTAATTTATCAGTTAAATAGTCTTGTTGTGCCATGATTCCTCCACCAAGCACCACCACATTTGGATTAACCACATAGCAAATATTGGCAATGCCCTGCCCTAAATAATCCACCTGTCTATCAATGGCAGTGATGCAAACCTCATCCCCTGCCTTAGCTTGGTCAAAAATACGACGGCCATCCCATTGGCTGACGTCATCACCATAAGCTTCTGCTACGTCTTGAACAAGGGCTGTCGTAGACGCTAGATCTTGAAATTCCCCATCTGATAAGTGAAGGTAACCAACCTCACAAGCTGCATAACCGCTACCATGGAAAACTTGGGAATTAAGCAATAAACAACCCCCAATCCCCGTTCCGATGGTCAGGCAAAGAGCCACAGGATAATCCTTGGCACTACCGGAAATAGCTTCGGCTAGACCAGCACAGTTAACATCGTTTTCCACTTCACAGGGTAGTCCGAAAGTCTCTTCAATTTCCTTTTTAAACTGGGTTCCAGCATAGTTAGGAATCTGGGGACCGGCATAAAAGATTTCTCCCTTATCAGGATTAACCATTCCTGCAGAAGAAATGGCCACTCCAGCCAAAGCCACTTGGTCTTGATAGGTCTTTACCAAGCCCTTGACCTTTTCCAAAATAGAGGGACCACCTTTATAAGCCTCAGTAGCCATTTCCTCTTTTTCCAACAGGTCTCCTGTTTCGGAAATTAAGCCATACTTGATAGCAGTACCACCAATATCAATTGCTAAATAGTGCTTCATCTTTTCACCTCGTGCCTTAACAAAACGTTTCCTTAGCTTGACTAATAAGGGAAGCGGCCCGTTGGCAAATGACCATGTCTTCCTCAACTAACTCAGATAATGGGGAACGAACAGATCCAATATCAAGGCCTTCATTAATACGAAGAACTTCCTTAATTACCCCATACATATTGCCATGAGCAGAAACAAGGACACTAATAATCTCATTAATAGTATATTGAAGGGCCTTGGCCTTTTCTAAATCCTTGTCAGCAATAAGTTGGTTCAGCCTTAAAAATAATTCTGGCATAGCCCCGTAGGTGCCACCAATGCCTGCAGTAGCACCCATCAAGCGCCCTCCTAGAAATTGTTCATCCGGGCCATTAAAAACAATATGGTCGTCCCCACCAATCGCACAGAAGGTTTGAATATCCTGCACTGGCATGGATGAGTTTTTAACCCCAATCACGCGCTTATTAGCCAACATAGTCTTATAAAGGCTTGGCGTCAAGGCAACCCCTGCCAGTTGAGGAATATTATAGATGATAAAATCTGTGTGAGGAGCAGCCGAAGAAATAGCATTCCAATAATCAGCAACTGAATATTCTGGTAACCGGAAATAAATAGGCGGAATAGCTGCAATGGCATCCACGCCCAAACGTTCTGAATGAGCTGCCAATTCAATACTATCTTTAGTGTTGTTGCAGGCAACGTGATTAATAATCGTCAGCTTGCCCTTAGCGACTGCCATGACATTTTCTAACACCAATTGACGGTCAGCAACGCTCTGGTAAATACACTCTCCAGAAGAGCCATTAATGTAAAGCCCCTGAACCCCTTTGTCAATATAGTACTGGGTCAAGGCACGCACACGCTCAGGGCTGATATTCCCCTGGTCATCGTAACAAGCGTAAAAGGCAGGAATAATGCCTTGGTATTTCGTAAGATCTGTCATAGTAATGTCCTTTATTCAATGTCATTATTAAGTGGGAATCGCCTAAGAAGAGATTCCATGATAATCAAGTAGAGGTAAGTTAGGCTACTGATGCCGATGATAGCTAGCAAAGACACGCCTCCAAATAACGTTAACAGAGACAATTGTAGGCTAAATATCGTGAGACAAATAAAAGCCAAGAAAGCAAAACTCCATGGAAAAAAGAGTCCTGCTAGTAAAAAGCTTCGCTTAAACAGCGTAGATAGGGAAAGGTCTCTTTTGACGGCCTGAGGATAAGCGTACAAAAAGAGTATAACCACCAGAAATAAAACAGCAATGCAAAGTACTTTAAACCCTTGAAAAACTAGGCCTGATTGGTTTCGAATTAAGAAAAGATCTAAGAGACAAATACTCATTATCCCAAGCTCAATAAGGCCAAGGCGTAGCCCACTTTTAAAGTAATATTTAAAATGAGATCTATAAGTAGTAACAAGCTGACTAACTTGACCTTCTCGCCAATCCAACAAACTCGCATACAAAGCCATTTTAGCAACCCCAATTGTCAGAAGAGGAAGGCAGGACAAGACAAATAAGAGATTAAACACGAGCAAATCAAATAGTGCTGCACTAGCCCTCATCCATTTACTATCAAGATTAAAAAGAGAATGTAAAAGTCCCTGTTTTTTCGACGTCACACCATCACTTCCTTTCCATCAATTGGTTCACTGCCAAATCAACCTAATCTGCCATTAACACTTTGATTAAGCATTTTGTAACTGCTTCCCCTGCTTGGTTAAAATTATTGGGTTGATGAGGCTCATTAGGAAAAAAGTAAGCAAAGCTATCATCAACCAAATCTAGGTCATAGGTTCGATCACAGGTTACAAAGCCAATATCAGCTTCTTGTTCAAAAGGCACTACTTCAGCTTGATTACCTATACCATAACGAATGCACTCATTCCCAGCTAGCAAAAGGTGGCAATCTGCATACCGTTTGTGGTATTCCAACAATGAATTGTCCGCTTTACTCAATTGATTTCTTTGAATAACTGCAAATACTTTCTCCCCTAAAATAGGATATTTCCCTTCAGCTAGTTGCCTCAAATCTGTGTTTTGTAAAAAGGTAATCGCCGCATCCAAATGAGGGTGAATCCCTCGGTAACGGCTAATATTTTTTAAACGATCATAAATCATGTTAGAAACCTTTCTTGATTTAACCTTTCACAGCACCCATAGTAATGCCTTGGGTAAATGATTTTTGGAAGACAAGAAAGACCGTTACAATAGGCACTGCAGCCATGGCAGCCCCTGCCATAATCAAGCCATAATTAGTAGCCATTTCAGCTTGCATAGTAGCAACACCAAGTGAAATCGTTAAATTTTCCCGAGAGGTTAACATCACCAACTGCATAAAATAATCATTCCAAGTATTGATAAAGGTAAAGATCGCTAGCGCTGCAAAGCCTGGTTTGACAATAGGGAAAGCCACATTGAAAAAGGTGCGAATCTCGCCACAACCATCAATCTTGGCGGATTCCAATAACTCGGTTGGAATATTTTCTGAGAACTGTTTCATGAGGAAAACGCCAAATGGCCAGCCCACAAGAGGCAAAATAACAGCTGCCAAGGTGTCATGGATTCCCATAAAATTAACAATCCGCACAAGAGGTACTAGAACAACCTGTTTTGGCAAGGCCATGGCAGCAATAAAAATCGAAAACAAAATCCGTTGTCCATAAAACCGCTTTTTGGCCAAGGCATAGCCAGCCAAAGAGGAAGTGCCACAAACCAAGAACATGGTCGCCACCGAAATAAAGACACTATTCCACAACCATTTTAAGGCTGGATTTTGCACTACCAAGGCCTTAAAATTTTCAATAGTAGGTGCCTTTGGCCACCATTGCGGTGGAATCATAATGGTATCGGCTTGAGCCTTGAATGCTCCTGTCATAATCCAATAAAATGGGAAAATAAACAAAATGGTCAAGATGCATAGAATAACAGTAGTCAGAACATCCGATGCGGTTAGTTTCTTTTTCGTCATCTTAATATCCTCCTAATATTCCACATCATTACCTAAAATTTTAAATTGAGCAAAGCTGATGATTGCAATCATGACTGCCAAGAACACACCCATTGTGTTGGCATAGCCGTATTCAGAGAGCTTAAAGGCTTTTTCATACAAATAGTACATGAGGGTACTAGTTGAATAATTTGGCCCTCCAGACGTCAAGAGTTGAATCAAAGCAAAACATTGGAAGGAATTAATTGTTGTTATGACAGCAATATATAAGGTTGTTGGCAGGAGACTTGGCCACTTGATATTCCAAAACACCTGAAATTCTGTGGCGCCGTCTACACGCGCAGCTTCTACCAAAGAGTTATCAATATTTCCCATAGCTGCAATATATAGAATAATAGGCTGCCCAACAGATGTGGTTAATAAAATAACAATAATAGCTAACAAAGCCCAGTGCTTATCTCCCAGCCAACTAATATTTTGTTCAATCACATGAGCATATTTTAAGACATAATTCAAAATCCCCGACATCGGATCATAAATCCATTTCCAAACCACCGTTACGGCAACACTTCCGGTAACAACAGGTAGAAAGAAAACTGCCCGATAAAACGAACGTGCCACCACATTTTTGTCATAAGTCTTAGCAGCCACAAAGAGAGAAAAGAAAACCACAACTGGTACTGAACCAATTACGATAATCAACGTATTGATAAGAGATTTCATAAAGATAGGATCTTGAAACATCCTAGCATAATTGGCAAAACCAACAAAGGTAAACTCTGTCATGGAATAATTGAAAAAGCTCGTCACAAAGCCCATAATCATCGGTATCAAGACAAAAATCACAAAGAAAACCAAGACCGGAGCTAAGAAAGCGTATGAGATGAGCGTCTCTCGCATTTTTAATTTATTGACGTTCACTTGAAATACCTCTTTTTTCTGTTCAACTTTTCTAAAAAGAAAAGCTTCTTTCCAGTGACCATTTGGCATGTGCATTGAAAAGAAGCCACTTGTTAGGAACACTTATTGTGTTTTTTTGATTGTCTTGTTTGCTTTTTCAGTGAAGGCTTTCAAGGCATCTTCTGGTTTTTCATCACCATTAGATACAGCTTGAACCATTGGGAACCAAAGGGTTCTCATTTCCGCAAACCCATCAATCGTGTTGTAGTATGGTGAGTAGAAACTTGTCCATTCAGCAATTTTTTCCATTCGTTTGTCTTTGTAAAGATCCCCGTAAGAAGTTCTCACAGGAAAGGCACCTGTACGGACAACATTTTTAGGTCCCCATTCTTTATCATCAGCGATAAATTGGATAAATTTCTTAGAGGCAGCGACTTTTTGTTCATCTTTGTTATTAAAGACCGCAAAACCATTTACGAGGTATTCTAGTTCTGGTTTGCCATCATCTGATGGGAATGGGATTTCAAGGTAATCCACTTTACTAGCTTCTAACAATTTAGCTTGGATGCCTGGTTGTGCAGGCGCCCAAAGAATGGTAAAGGAAGTTTGGCCATTCGCAAAGTTTTGAATATCAGCTGAACCATCGTACTGAGAGCCATTCATCATTAAACCATCTTTAATCCAATTGGAAATTTTAGTCATGGCTTTAATAGAGTTTGCATCATCTGTGGTGTATTTGGTTACTTTATCATCGGTAATATGACTGCTATAAAGGTTGGCAAAGAAGGCACGCGGTCCTTGGTCACCACCTTGACCATTAGCAAAGAAAGAACCTGGGTTATATCCTTTGTCCTTCAATGCTTTCAAGACTTTTTCAAAATCGTCAGTTGTCCAACCTTCTTTCACCAGGTCAAGGACGCCAGCATCTTTGAGCATTTTTTTATTCAACGCCATGTAGAATGGTGCAGAGCTAATAGGATACATATAGGCTGTATCTCCTGCTTTTGAGGCTTGAATCAACTTGTCATTGTTAACATCTTTGGTAAATTCTTCGGTAAACAAGTCATTCAAGTCAGCCAATTTCCCATTTTTACCATATTGAATGATACGGCCTGGAGCATCAAAGAGGACATCAGGAGCTGTTCCAGCTTCAATAGCAGTTGTGATTTTCTCAGGACCAGATGTAAAATCAATGGTTTCCAATTTTACCTTGATTTCTGGATTAGCTTTCTCAAAGGCAGCAATCAACTTCTTTTCGTAAGTTCCCACACCATCTTCAGCTTTTTCTTGCGTAAAGACTGGGAAAGCCCACCATGTAATTTCTGTTTTAGCAGCATCAGATTTACTTGCACTGGCCTCTTTCTGGCTCTTTCCGCCACAGGCTGCTAGTCCTAAAACAGATGCACCAAGCATCGCTAATGAAGCAAACTTCTTCATATTCATCGTAAAATCTCCTTTTTTTGATGTGTGTTTCTATTTTGACAACCACTATTAGGATTTGAGCGCTTCGATAAAACGCTCTGCAATTTCCTTAGGCCTTGTGATGGCCCCTCCAACAACAATACCTGCCACCCCTAAGTCATTAATTTTCTTGGCTTCTTCTGGAGAATGAATCTTCCCTTCGGCAATGACAGCAACACCTTCTTTGCAAAGGGCTTCTATCAATGCCACATCAGGACCTGCTTCCTGACGGCTATACGGGGTGTAGCCTGACAAGGTTGTTCCAACAAAATCAATACCAGCCTGATGGGCCACTAGTCCTTCATCAAAGGTACTAATATCTGCCATGAAAAGCTGATTGGGGTACTTTTCCTTAACTTGTCGAATAAAGCTAGCAATATCCAAGCCATCATGTCGGTCACGCTTGGTACAATCCATAGCAATCACTGCAATATTTAAGGCTGCTAATTGATCCACTTCGGCCATCGTTGCCGTAATGAAAGGCTCTTGCGGCGGGTAATCTTTTTTGATGATACCGATAATTGGTAGGTCTGTTATGGCTTGAATTTCTGTAATATCCCTAACGGAATTGGCTCTGATGCCGACAGCACCAGCTTCTTGAGCAGCTTTTGCCATCAGTGGCATAATACCTCCAGTCTCTGAATAGAGAGGCTCACCTGGCAAAGCCTGACAAGAAACAATAATCCCACCCTTTAACTGCTCCATGAGCTTTTCTTTGGTTGGTTTATCAGGCATAATGTCTACTCCTTGTGCTTCTTAGTTTTACTAAAGAGAACGTTCACAAATTTATTATAACAATAAATAAAGCGTTTTCAATACTTGTTAGACGTTTAGAAACTACTTTCATTTTTAGCCTAAATTTCTCTTTTTTTGAATTTGCTTTCAGATAAGGGAAAGCTGTTGGTAAGGCTGCTAGTGATTACAGAGCATCCACTACTTTCTTTTCTAATAAATGGTTGCCAGAAGACCGTTTTATAGCGATTGTTTTTAAGGACACTTTGAAAAACCACAAAAAACCAAGAGCCTCGAGCACTCTTGGTTTACTTTAGTTGTATTTTTTGCAATTAAGCTGATAATACTTTACGTCCTTTACGACGACGTGCAGCAAGCACGCGACGTCCGTTTTTAGTTGACATACGGTGACGGAATCCGTGTTTACGTTGACGACGGATTTTACTTGGTTGATAAGTACGTTTCACAGTGAATACCTCCTCATAGATTTTGTATTCGTTTAGCCGGCTATTTGTGATATCAGTTACTAAACATACTATAATATTCTATCTTAAAGAGGGTCTGCTGTCAAGATTTATTTTCGTTTTTCAACAGTTTCTCTCATTTAAGAGATCGCTCATTTCATAAAGTGTCTCTTCTCTGATACTGTTCTTGTACCTTACCGTTGAAACCTTATCAGTGGCAACCATAATCAATGAAATCAGTAAAACAAACGCTTAAGCTGGTCATACAAAAAATCTTCGATAGTTGAACTAACTACCGAAGATTCTTTTTAGGATCTAACGTTGAAGACTGACTACCACATAACGGTTAGGATCATTGCCTTCAGAATAACTTTCAACCCCTTCAATGGTTGAAACGGTTTTATGAACGATTTTACGCTCACTGTTACTCATAGGATCCATGGTGTAGTCCTGGCCAGATTCCAACACACGCTTCGCAATCTTTTGCGTAAAGTCAATCAGGGTTTCTGTTCGATGTTCCACATAATCATGGACATTCAAAGACACTGAGTAATTCTTTGAATAGCGGTCGTGCAAGAAATTTTGAGCTAACAACTGCAAGGATTTCAAAACCTTACCATGGTAACCAATCACACGTCCCGCCTCTGGTGTTTCGATTTGCAAATTGATTTGACGACGGTTGTTACTTGTTTCAACGGTGGCTTCGATATCCATTTCATAGATGATTTTAGTCACATAATCGGACACTTCCTGAGCAGCTTTTTCAATATCTTTGCTTAAACCATCATCACCAGCATCTTGGGGCACTGCTGATTCTTCGACTGGGCTTGAGGGTTGTTCTACTTCTGTTTCAGTGTCTGTCTCAGCAAGATTTGCAGGGGGTTGCGCTGGACTTTCTTCAGGCATGAGAGAAACCACTTTAGTATCTTCTGCTTCTAACTCTTGAGCGGCTTTCATTTCTTCAAGTTCTACATCAGCAGGATTAACCACGGGAGCATTTTGACGATTAATATCCTCTGGAACACCTCGAGTGGCTTTTTTATCAGCCTTATAAACCGTCTTGCCGCTGATACCTTCAATATCAACTTGGGCTGGCTTTTTACCGAACCCGAGGAAACCTTTTTTCTCTTTTGAAATGACTTTGATATGCGCTTTAAGGCGTGATAACCCTAACTCTTGAAGTCCTGTTTCGATAGCCTCTTCGACTGTTTTTCCTGTAAATAATACCATAACCTAAACTCCTATTTTCTCTTCATTGCTTTTTTACGAGCACGACGTTCACGAAGACGGCGTTCTTTTTCTTCATTGGCAAGACGTTGTCTTTCCGCAATAATCTTAAAAGGATTGTTTAATAACAGTAGTTGTACCACTTGAAAGGCATTGGAGACCGTCCAATAGAGCACGACCCCGCTGGCCAAGGTGAAGCCCATGAAAAAGATCATTAGCGGCATCACATAAATCATAATAGTCATCATGATGTTTTTTTCTCTAGCCGCGAGGTTGGTTAACCACGTTGATAAGAATGTAAAGAGAGCCGCTAAAACTGGCAAAATATACAAATGGTCATGCTGTGCCAATTCCACCCACAAGAAGGTCCCTGTTTTCAAGAAAGGTACCCGTGTCAATGCTTGGAATAGGGCAATCATGACTGGCATTTGAATCAAGAGGGGCATGAGGCTAGCATAAGGGTTGACCCCATATTTTTTGTAAAGGGCTTGACTTTCTTCAGCTAACTTCATCCGCGTTTCTGTGTCTTTCCCAGCGTACTTCTTTTGCAATTCTCTAAGTTCAGGCTGGATGTCTTGCATCTTCTGACTTGATTTGATTTGCATGTTGAACAAAGGCATGAGCAAGAGACGAATGATGAGGGTAAAAAGAATAATCCCAACCCCAATGGACCCATCAAAGGAGAGCCATTGAATCGCTCTGGCAAAAAGATAGACCATCTGGTCCCAACCACTGGTCGACTGGGCGGTTACTTCGCCACGGCCACAAGCCGCTAATAATAGAACTAAAGGTGCTAAACCTGCAATTTTAATGTTTTTCTTCACTCTCAAAACCTTCCTCAAGCAATTGCGCTAACTTTAAAACATGATGTAAATTTTGTTGAAGCTCATGGTAATCCAAAGTTTCTACTCCCTTGCGGGCAATTACCACAAAATCTTCTGATTTGAGCTGATTTCCTAGGGCCATAAGAACATGACGAATCTTCCGTTTCACAGCATTTCGTGTGACGGCATTTCCTAATTTTTTACCAGCTGAAATCCCTACTCGGAAGTGTTTTTGATCTTTTGCTAAATGATAAATGACAAATTTTCGATTTGCCGTGCTTTTGCCAGCCTTAAAAATGGCTTGGAAATCTTTCTCACGTTTGACACGATAGGTCTTCTTCAAAACTTAACTCCATAATCTAAATTATTACCATTATACCACATCCCCTAAAAAATTAAAAAGCCCTAACCCTTTCAGATTAAGCCTCTTTCTGTACTATTTCTAGTTTTTGTGCTTCAACTGCCTCTTGTCACTCCATCTTTTCGTAGCATAGTTCTTCTTTCGACAAAGGAATAACTTTCAAAAAACAACCATAAAAAATCAGAATCCACAAGACGTCAGCTACTTGTCCTTGTATTTAGCTATCAAAAAACCCGGCAAGCCGGGCTTTGATACTGATTTTACAATCAGTTAATGTGATATCCAAACAAAGACAACTGACATCGTCATTTTGTCTGCCGAGCCATCATATCAAAAATACTATTTGTTTATGGAGAGAGAGAAAACAATATTTTGATTGAATTGGGGATTGATTGCTCGATAAACTCATGACTTCGTAAATCTTTATTTACACTAATTATTATAGCGAAAAATACTTCAATAAGAGCATCATTTCCTGAAATGTTGGTTTTTTGTCCTAAAATGTCAGTTATTAGGATTATTTTTAATGTAAGGCTTCCCATTTTTCAAAAAGGCATTTCATTTTTAAGCGTGAGACCATACAGGAATCCCCATTATCGAAATAGAGGAGCTGTTTGGATTTATCAATACGCACAACCTTATCTAGATTAACCAAGTAAGATCTATGGCATAAGAAAAGCTTTGGAGCCACAGCTTGTATCTCAGATAAATTACCATAAAACTCCAGTCTCTCCGTCTGAGTCCACAAACACACCTTGTGGGGTGTCGTAGCAGTAGCAAAATAAAGGATATCTTTGTAAGGTAATTTTAACCTTGTCTGAGGGGTCTCAAATAAAAACATGTCTTCTGATTCTCGGCTAGACATCATCTCATAGGTATAGCGGATACATTCTTCAATCTGATCCCTAAATTGTTGTTTATCAACTGCTTTGTCAATAAAATCTAAGGCAGACACTTTGTATTTAAAAGAAATAGGAGCAAATTCAGAATGTGTGGTAACAAACACAATGACCGCATTGGGGTCTTTTTGTCGAATATCTGCTGCCAATTCAAGCCCTCGGCGATCCTCATCACCAATCTCAATGTCTAAAAAATATAGCTGGTGATCGCCTCTTTCTTGAATGCTTTCAAATAATTTATGAGGATTGGCAAACACTTCTAGCTGATTACAAGGGATTTTAGCTTCTTCCAAGATGTCTGCCACTACAGATTCAATACGTGTCTGTTGGATAAAATCATCTTCAAGAATAAAAATATTCATCATAGCTTATCTCATTTCTAACAATTGCCTCAAGCGGTAATGATCACTTTTACTTGAAAGCGTAATTTGGGGATGACCATCTAATATTTCGAAAAAGCGTGGAAGACTCTTTTGACGGTCATCAAAAAGACTTACCATATCCACACGATTCGTTTTTGTACTATTTTCAATAATAAAGACTTGTTTCCCATCTTGTTTAAAATAGGCAATCGATAAAAAGGGTCTTCGGCTACCTTTTGCTGTCTCAATAGCGTTGTCCACTAGTCCAGTAAACAGTACAATAAGGTCTAGGAGTTTTATCGGTAAATCATCTATCACATCGGGAATTTCAATATAAAGATCAATGCCATAATGCTGCGCTTCAAGCAGTTTAGAATTCATGACACTACGTACTACTGCTTCTTTGATATTGTCTAACGACGACATTTCATAGCCCGGCCGTCTCAGAGAGGTAGCTGATTGCTGAACAACGGTCTCATAAACTTGAGTAATACTTTCGATATCGCCACTATCAATACTATCTTTGAGACTGATTAAGATATTTTCTGAATCATGCTTAACTGTTCTGATATCACGGTAAAGTTGTTCAATCGACTGATTATAATTCTCTAAATAGGCAATACGCTCATTCTGGGCTTGGGCTAACTTTTGTGATAACTCGTCCTTGGCAAAACGGTCTAACTTCACAATAATCCATATGAGAATAGCCAAATAGATAAAAATCAAAATAGAGCGGTAACGGAAATATAATCCTAAAAACTCACTCTGGACCTTCACCAAAAAATGCACAAAGAAATAATAGGAAAACATGGTGGTATTCATCCAAAAAACCCACTTTTTCATTTTATCTTCGCTGATAAACCTTAGCAGGCTAAGATCAATGCTAAAAATATAGCTGAAGAGGTAAAACATGGGAAGAATCAGCAAATAACACAGTTCGAGAAGCCTAAGGTCACTATTGATTTGACGAATGCTGAATCCTAGCACAGCAGGCAAGAAGAAGGAACCAATCACCCGAAAAAGCAATTCAACAATCATAATAGCAAAGAAGCCATTGAAGATGTGTTCAGATAGTTTTTTCTGAGGGGCAAATAATAAGCTGACACCGATAAAGAAAAGTTGATCAATCAAGATGACATTATCAAAAAGGACATTTGCCACAATAAAGATAGCCCCTGTCACACATAAGGGTTTCCACTTAAGCTTAATCCCAGAGGACTTTGAAAAAATGATCCAACTATCTATAAAGATGGTGGTATAGAAGAAAAACATACTATGTTTAAAAATCATCTAACTACCCTCCACCTTTGGAATTGTCAACGTTTGACTAAATTGATGACGATAACTCTGAGTTCGCAAGCCAAGTTGAGGGTATTTTTGGATAATCCGTTGAGCATTAGCGAGACCTATCCCACGGCCTGATCCTTTAGAAGAGTAACCCTCTTCAAAAACTTTGGTAATGTTCACTTTTTCCTTGGTGCTATTAGTAACCGCAAAGACCTGCTGATCATCCAATAAAAAGTAAGCAATGGACATCCTAGGAACTTTAGCCTCTAAAGCTGCTTCGATGGCATTATCACAAAAGATAGACATCAACAGCAACAAATCTAACTCTGGGAGATAGGTCGCTTCAATCTTATCAGGGACCTCCACATTAAGGGCAATACCAGATTTTTCGGCACTGATAATCTTCGCTGACAGTAGACTTTTAATGGATGATATCCCAATTTTTCCTAACTTGGAAATATTATAATGTTTGTCATCCCAGTAGTCGTTAGCGTCATGGACGGTCGAAGCATACACCTCTTGGATATGGCTCACTGATCGTGTTTGAATGGCTTTGCCTAAGCTTTCCAAACAGTTCAAATAATCACTCTGAAAAACCCTAACATCCCGATAGAGTTTTTCCAGATGTTTGCCATAAGTTTCCAGATTAGCTACATAAGCCTGTTGCTCTTTTTTCAACTCGTTTTTGAGGTACTCCTTGGATTTGTGATTAAAATAAGACAGTAGATAGACCAAAAGAAGCATGAATATTAAAAAGAGCAATTTATAGGAAGTTGGCATGACCATAGAATGCTTAAAATGTAAAAAAGGATCAGTAAATCCTAAAATCATAAAAATATCAATATAGTAAGCCACAATGAAGATTAATAAAATTTTATAGAAGTTACGAGATCTGACGGAGTGGTCCGTTTGGAAGATAATTTTATAATCTTTCCCCACAAGGTAATTAATGACGGCAAAACTTGAAAATATCATGGCATACGCTAAAAAATCTACCACAATATGACTAAAGTAAAGGTCATTAGATAGAAAAATGTAAGGAATAATGATCATCACAATGAAGCGGGATAATAAATCAATAAAGACGCCGGGCGCAAAAGCGAGGAAAAGCGACTTTAGAGAAAACACTTGGTGATTTGCCTGCCTCAAGATTATTAAAAATAAAAGAGGGTCAATCAATAAAGGCGAGAGGTATGGAAATTGATTAAAAAACAAAGCTATCGCCAAGACAAATAATTGTTTCCAAGCTGGTAATGTAATATCAGATAAGAAGGAAAAAATTGAGATTTCGGTCAAGTAATAGATGATAATAGATACAAATAAAAAAATATAATCGCTACTGGCCATTTTTCCTCCTTTCTAACTTTATTATTTTAGCATATTTTCAAACGTTGGCTATAATACTATTTGATTACAATTCTTTAATCAAACTCACCTAAAAAACGTCAAAAAAATATTGTACACTAATTAAGCTCTAAAAACCATCTCCTGATATCAAAACTGAGCATCTTTTTTCAAGAAACTAGCTTACGACCAGCCTGACAACCCAAATTTTCTGGTTAGAAGGTAATAAACACTATATTGGAAACAAACGCAAAAAACTGAGAAGTTTCCTCCTCAGTCCCAGGTTGTAGACAATGTACCTCTAAGAGAATTTGTTTACAATATCATCCAAAAATAGTATCACTGTTTGCCTTGTATTGGTCATAGATGAGCGAAGCGAGCCCAAACTCGATACTTTACGCCGTAGCAAAAACGCCAGAAACATGACGTTTCTGGCGTTCGGAGATTTTGAGACCTAGGCTCAACATCTAGGTATGAAATCCCATAGGGAGTTGCTACCGTCCGTGCTAGCTAACTCAAGTATCATAAATAATAATAACTTTGACGAAATCAGACTTTCTCCTCAGTCTTTCCATGCCTTAGGCCTTATTAGAATAGATAAGACTTATGACAGGTTTTTAAAGCATCTTGTTAATATGTTCGATAGATTTGTCACGACCTAGCAAATAGATTGTATTTGGTAATTCAGGGCCATGCATTTCACCAGAAACAGCAATACGGATTGGCATAAAGAGGTTTTTACCCTTGATTCCTGTTTCTTTTTGAACAGCCTTAATTTGTGGGAAAATGTTTTCTGGTTTGAAGTCTTCATCTGACATAGCTTCCAATTTTTCCTTGAAAGCTTGCAAGACTGTCGGAACAGTTTCACCTGCCATGACTTCTTTTTCAGCTTCTGTCAATTCTGGAAAGTCTGAGAAGAAAAGATCGGTCAGTGGAATAATCTCATCTGCAGATTTTAACTGTGGTTTGTATAATTCTACTAGCTTCTCAGCTTTTTCAGTCAAACGGCCTGCTTCTTCAAGGAAAGGTTTGCAGAGGGCATAAACTGTTTCAAAATCCGCATTTTTCAAGTACTCATTGCTCATCCAATCCATTTTCTTCTGATCAAAGGCAGCTGGCGACTTGCTGAGGCGATTTTCATCAAAAAGGTCAATTAACTGCTCACGAGAGAAGATTTCCTCTTCTCCGCCAGGATTCCAACCCAAAAGTGCAATAAAGTTAAAGACAGCTTCAGGCATATAGCCTTTTTTGCGGTAATCTTCGATAAATTGGAGAGTATTGGTGTCGCGTTTGGATAATTTTTTCCCTGTTTCAGAATTGATGATAAGGGTCATGTGACCAAAGGCTGGTGCTTCCCAACCTAGGGCTTCATACACCATCAATTGTTTTGGCGTATTGGCTATATGGTCATCCCCACGGATAACATGTGAAATTTGCATGTCATGGTCATCTACAACAACCGCAAAGTTGTAAGTTGGGTAACCATCTTTTTTCTGAATAACCCAGTCACCACCGATATTGCCACCTTCAAACTCAATATCGCCTTTAACCATGTCCGTCCATTTGTAAATACCAGCTTCATTAACAGCTAAACGAACGGTTGGAACAATTCCTGCCGCTTCACGCTCGGCAATGTAAGCTGCTTTTTGCTCTTCTGTCATGCCAAGAAATTCATTGATATAGCGTGGTATCTCACCTGCTGCTTCTTGGCGCTCACGCTCGGCTGCCAATTCGTCTTCAGTCACGTAAGACTTGTAGGCCTTGCCTTCTGCCAATAGTTGATCAATGTATTTTTGGTAGAGATCTAGACGTTCTGACTGGCGGTATTGCTCATGGGTTTCTGGGCTTTCATCCCAGTCCATACCAAGCCATTTTAAGTTTTCTAATTGCGAACGTTCACCGTCTTCCACGTGACGTTTACGGTCGGTATCTTCAATCCGAATGATAAACGTACCGCCATGATGACGTGCATAAAGGTAGTTAAAGAGCGCTGTCCGCGCATTTCCGATGTGTAGTAATCCCGTTGGACTTGGTGCGTAACGCACACGAATTGGTTTTGTTGACATGTGAGTCTCCTGTAACATTTTCAAAATTCAATCGTTTCTATTATAGCACTAATTAACCAAAAAAGGGAGGGGATTTCTTTTTTTCAAATCATAGCTGTTCTCTCTACCCAGAATCCGTCAGGAATTATCTTGTTAGACCACATCTTGAGGAGAACTAATAGGTGCTAGCTGGCGGTTCTTATACACATAAGCAATGAGTAAAACACTCAACCCCATAAATAGCATGCTAATCCAGTCTAAAGGAACTAACACCACAAGCCCTGATACCAAAAGACGTGATAGGACAGCGCCAAACTGAACATAGGTTCCAATTCCAGACCCGATCATGGCAAGCCTCTCTTCGGGTAGAGTATTCATGATAACAGCATTTAATTTAGGATTAATCATCCCAGAAATAATGGTTGTTAAGACAAGGCTACAGTAAAGGCCATAAATAAAGTGAAGAAGGAGGCTAATAAAGATAAAAGGAGTCATGAGGGTAATCAGTTTAACCAAGAAAAGCAGACGTGTCTCTCTAAACACTGTCATGGCTAAAAAGCCACCTAAAATCGTTCCTGCAATATTAAAGGTTGATAAAAGCGCCAATGTGGTAACAGGATTGATGACCAACATCGATTTGTCCTGACTAATGAGGGCTGCGACAAGCAGTGAAATAACTGTAAACAAAGCGTTGAGAAAAGGGGCCACTACTAAACATTTACTAATATCAGGATATTTGATGCATTCCTTAGCTGCAATTACCATATTGCGCCATAAATCTTTGATGACATGTGTTTCTTTCTTCTGATCTACTAGGATTGGACGTTCCTTAACCAAAGCGTCTAAGGATGGTGCTAAGAATACCATAAAACAAGCACAGATTCCAAAGGTAGCCGCATTCACAAATGCTAAACTTCTAAAACTAAACACAGTAACCAAAACAGCGCCAAGAGTCTGGAAACCAACAGAAAAGAGAGACCTAGCTGTCTGGCGAAAAGCGAAACTATCTGCACGGTCCTCATTGGACACAATACGAAGACTTAGAGGGGTGTAAAGTCCATCCTCGTATTGTCCTGCCAGATCAGATAAGACATTGATGAAAGCCACCACCACAACAACCCAGAGGCTTGGTTGAAAACCAATAATAATACCGACTATCACATAGAGTCCTACTCGAAAAAGTAAGGTCTGGATGATCGTTTTAACCTTATGAACCGTTTTATCCGCCCAATATCCCATAATAAAACCTGTCAAGTAGGGCAACGCCTCTGAAAGACCAACAATCGAAATGCCTAGCTTGGCATCAGGGAGCTGCAAGACGTAAGCCATTAAAGCCAAATAGTACATCACATCTCCAAAACTGGACAGCATATCACTGGCGAATATAGCCATAAAGAGCTTATTAGTCAGTAGTTTTTTCATGAGGTCTCCTTTGTTTAATTTGCAGAATTTTCAGATTAATTAACTGTTAAGAAAAGAGCAGAAAACTGGTCGTCTATTCTGCTCTATGAATGGCCTAAAGGTAATGAATCTCCATACTTGAAAAGACCAAATCAGCAACGATAACCAAGACTTTTTCCGTTTCTGGTGCTGTAGGAGCTTGATTAACCGAGCTGAAAATATGATCCCCCACAACCTCTACTCGCCAATGACGCGGAAGATAAATGGTTACGGATGAAAAGACGGCATCAACAGTGTAAGTAGCCTGTTCTCCCTCTATTTCAGCACCATCAAAGTAGACCGTTGCACTTCCAAACAAAACATCTACAGAATCATTTGAAAAATGATTGTCATTAATGTAACGGCTAAAACTGCCAAAAGCCTTGCTCATGCCTTTATTAAGATGTTTAACCATCTTATTATTTTCAAAGGATGTCTGGTTATTATAATATGAAAAGGCGGAGTTGCCATAGCGAGAAAGGTTAGTACCTTTGAAAATCAAGGTCAACCCTAAACCAAATAGAATCGTCACCAGCATCAATAACCAGCTGGTGATATTAACCCAATGGAATATATCGTTTAACTGGGCAAAACTACAAATAGCCAATACTGTTCCTAAAATAAAATGACGTTTAGCAAGTTGGCTAACGGCCCCAAAGGTCAAAAAGGCAATCCAGACAACAGTCCAAATAGGTAACTGGGCGAGGCCCAACTGTTCTTTGAAAAGCAAGAACCCTGCTAATAAAATCAATCCAATTCCTAATAATATGCGTTTCATACGTTACCTCATTTCTCTAAGCTTCTCTTTCAATAGTTGATAATAGTGGCGTGACACATGGACCTGTTTATGGGTCTCGTAAAAACAAATACGGCTCGTCCCTGAGAAAGATTTTTCCAAGGCATAAATGCAGCTTGTATTGACAATAGTCGCCTTAGCCACACGACAGAAAGTCGTCGGAAGATAAGCTTCTAATTCATATAATTTAAGTTTGACCTCATAGGCATTGTCTTTTGTATGGCCAAAAATTTTAGACCCATCTGTCTCAAAGAAGAGAATATCGGAAAGAGCTAAAAAATATTCATTGTTACCCTTGTAAAAAATCAGGGGTTGGCGCTCCAGTTGGAGAAGCGCCTGCTGAAGTTGAAGAACCTGCTCTGTGACCTGCGCTGCTTTAATGTTGATTTCAATATCCTCACAGGACGCATCTAATTCAATCACAATCTTCACTGGGCACCTCCCTTCCCTGTCCTAAGAAAGATTTAATCTAGTCATCACCTTTGTTACTCTATTATAACAAGCTTTGACCTGAATACAAGGGTATTTAAGTAAGTGGTCTATTTTTCGACCTAAGTGGTTTAAACCAAGCACTAAAACAGCGCAGACACTTGCTACTGCGGATCTATGGCATTGCTTACCCCCCTTATCAATCAAAAAAGCCCCAGAAGGGCTTATCTATCAGGTATGACTAACGGAAGGTAAAAAAGGTTTCAACATCGTCGTAAAGTGTTCAAGGTTTAAACTTTGCACATAGATATCACCAGTACCTTTGAATGTATTCACAATGCCTTCGCCTGTGCCAAAGGATTGTAAGAGGCCATTTTCTAGGTGAATGTTATAGTTCAATTCTTGGCTCCAAGCCACGACATGAGCGTTATCAATCGTAAGACTGTCTTCAAGCAAACTTATTTTTTTGATGGAACCAAAGGCGTTGGCTAACAACGTTCCCTCACCTTGTGTTGACATCACAAATAAGCCGCCTTGACCACCCAAAAAGGCCTTGCCAATGGACTGGCGTTTCATCACGTAATGCGCCGCCCCATCCATGGCCAAGAAGGCGCCTTCATTCAAACAGTATTGATTAATTCCTAGTTCTAAGGAAATTACTTGACCCGGCATCGAAGGAGCTAGAGCGAGTTTGCCATGTTCATCTTTGGCAACTGCCTTTGTCACAAACATCGATTCTCCAGAAACCATGGAGCGTCCAATGGCACCGACTAGTTTCCCAAACCCAGAGCCACGACCGTTCAAACTTGTTTGCAAGGTAACCGACGGTGTGTGGTATACCATACTTCCTTGTTGGAGAAAGATAGAATCTCCTGCTTCTAAATCAATTTCCACAAGAGGAAATTGCATATTGCTATCAATCTGATATGTCATACGGTTATCTGCCATCGCCGTCTCCTTTGTATGAGTTTGTTCATACAAAAAGTATACCGTTTTTTTGAAATGCTGTCCACTCCTTACCTAATGTTTCTCACCTTTTTCCACCAGCAAAACAGGCACAGCACTTTAGAAAGCCAAGCTTATTTACACCACAGGTGTCATGCGTCCAGTGTCCACATCGTAGACAGCTCCATTGATCACCACATCATCAGGAATCAAAGGAGACTGACGCAAAATAGCCATATCTTCTCTGACACTTGCCTCCACGTCTGTAAAAGGCAGAAAATCTCTATCCCCTACCTCAACGCCTAAGCTATCTCGAAGCTGCCTCGCAAAACCTTCATTAGTAAAGGTTTGCGCCCCGCAGTCTGTATGATGCAAAACTACAATTTCGCGCGTTCCCATTTGCTGCTGAGAAATAACCAGCGACCGAATCATATCCTCTGTCACACGCCCACCCGCATTCCGTAAAATATGGGCATCTCCAAGGGCGAGGCCTAAGGCTTGTGCCACGTGCAACCGCGAATCCATACAAGTCACTATGGCCACCCGCGTTTTAGGTTTTAGAGGTAAATGTGCTGTGCCATGCAAAGCTACATAAGCTTCGTTAGCTGATAAAAAATGGTCAAAATAAGACATGCTTAAACTCCTTTTGCAAAATAGCAGAGCTATTTTAGATAGTAGTCTGCCTATCTTAACATCTTTTAGTAGAAATAGCTGAATTAACCACTTAGACGGTCGATATCGTTCGGAAAGTTTTTAAAAAACAAATGATTTGGATACTTTCTTGACGAAGTTCCTCCTCACTTGCTCTTACTTTCTAATCTTTTAGCCAAAAACGGCCTTTAAAACCTGACCAACTGTTGTCACACCCACCACTTCAATACCATTAGGAATACTGATGCCCTGCAGAGCATTTTTAGGGGCGTAAATTTTAGTAAAACCAAGCTTGGCTGCTTCATTAATTCGTTGTTCGATACGGGTCACCCGCCGAATCTCACCAGTCAACCCAATCTCTCCTAAGAAGGCTTCCTGAGGGTTGGTTGGTTTTTCTTTATAACTGGATGCGATGGCTACGGCTACAGCTAAATCAATGGCAGGTTCGTCTAGCTTGACACCACCAGCCGATTTGAGGTAGGCATCTTGATTTTGCAAGAGAAGCCCACAGCGTTTTTCTAAGACTGCCATGATTAGGCTTACGCGATTGAAATCAAGTCCCGTAGTGGTTCGTCTAGCATTACCAAAAACGGTTGGGGTTACCAAAGATTGGACTTCCGCTAAAATTGGACGACTACCCTCCATGGTCACCACAATGGCGGAGCCTGTAGCACCATCTAATCGTTCTTCAAGAAAAACTTGGCTTGGGTTTAAGACCTCAACAAGTCCAGCTGATTGCATTTCAAAAATGCCGATCTCGTTGGTAGAGCCAAAACGGTTTTTCACCGCCCGCAAGATGCGAAAAGTATGATGCCTTTCCCCTTCAAAGTAGAGAACGGTATCCACCATATGTTCTAACATACGGGGACCAGCTAAGGTTCCTTCCTTGGTAACATGTCCTACAATAAAGGTTGCAATGTTGTTAGTCTTTGCAAGTTGCATCAATTCGGCAGTAACTTCTCTCACCTGACTCACTGATCCTTGAACACCTGTAATATCAGGACTTATAATGGTTTGGATAGAATCAATAATCAAGAAATCTGGATTCAGGTTTTCAATCTCTGTACGAATGGCCTGCATATTGGTTTCAGCATAGAGGTAAAATTCATTGTCAATATCCCCCAGACGCTCACTCCGAAGTTTAATCTGCTCTGCTGATTCTTCCCCAGAAACATACAGAACAGTTCCCTTATTAGCTAGCTGGGTAGATACCTGCAAGAGCAAGGTGGACTTCCCAATACCTGGATCCCCACCAATTAAAATCAAGCTCCCCGGAACGACACCGCCACCAAGGACACGGTTAAACTCTGCCATATCGGTCTGTGTCCGATGATAGCTGATATTGTCCACATCTTTTAATTTAACGGGCTTACTTTTCTCACCTGTCAAACTGACACGAGCATTTTTAACCTCTTTGACCTCAACTTCTTCCACAAAGGAAGACCAGGCCGAGCAGTTTGGGCAACGCCCTAAATATTTGGGTGACTGATACCCACATTCTTGACAAATGAAGGTTGCTTTTTTCTTTGCTATGGTACTCTCCCCCTTGATAAAATCAGCAAGCTAGTCCTGTTGCATTCAGTAACAGGACCCTATTGGCTATAACACAACTGTCTTATTTTCCGGTAGAACCAAAACCACCTGTTCGTTCACCGCTGGCTTGATCACCATCAGCAATCAAGAAAGGCATGAAAACACCTTGGACAATGCGCTCACCAACTGTCAGTGTAACCGGCTGGTCCGTAATGTTTTGCATCTGCGCAAAAATATGCCCTTCATTAGCGTCATTGCCATAATAATCCCCATCAATCACCCCAACGGAGTTAATTAAAACCAACCCTTTTTTACGAGGATTTGACGAACGGTCATAGAGGTAAAGTACCTCACCATCTTGCATATAGGCCTTAACTCCTGTCGCCACCAACTTAATCTCTCCTGGTGCAATGGTTACGTCCTCAGCAACAGACAAGTCATAACCAGCCGCATGTGCTGTCTCACGTTTTGGTAATAGGTCCTTGTTGGTAAAGTCTGATACAAGCTCAAACCCACGAATCTTAGTCATCTTTTTCATATCCTTTCAAGTCAATCATATCCTCTTATTATAGAATATTCGCAAAAGAATAGCAAAAAAGCGGTCAACTTTAAACGGACCACTTTTAATCATGCCATCACATCTCATCCCCACGATAACTAAAGCGGATGTGGGGGAAATCATTATCCAAATCCTTGTCTGCCATAAAAGCTTTGGCATCTTTTTTTACTTGAACCAAATCAATGCCCTGCATTTTGGCAGCGTAGACACAGCCACAATAGCATTGGCGGTAAATATCATACTCCTCACACATTTCAACTGATCTGCGATAACCGTTGTTTTTCTTGAAATCACTTGGCAGGTATTTGGTGGTGTAAACCTTTTGCACATCGATGCCCACATCATTAATGGTTTGCGAATTTTTATGAGGACTGATGGTTAGGGCACTGGCAAAGTAGTCAAAACCAAGCTTCACTGCTTTTTGAGCGGTCTTATCTAGTCGGTAATCAAAACAGACACGGCAACGGTCCCCACCTTCTGGTTCCTCTTCTAAGCCTCGCACTTGTCGAACATACTCGTTAGGGACATAGTCCGCTTCGAGAAACTGAACAGTATTGCCTGTTTTAGCGTTGAACTCAGAGACAAACTGTTGTGTCACATAAGCTCTGCGATGGTATTCGTCCTTAGGGTGAATATTAGAATTGGCAAAGTAAACCGTAATGTCAGCAAACTGCGTCAGGTATTCTAGAGTGTAAGTGGAGCAAGGGGCACAGCAGACGTGCATTAAAATACTGGGACGCACGGATTCTTTCGCCCAAGCCTCGGTCATCTGCTGCATGACCCTGTCATAATTTATCTTTTGATTGGGATTCATGTTAGCGAGAATCTCTTGTAAATCAATCATTGTTGCTACTTTCTAGTTGTTTTTTCTCTTGCTTGCTATTATACCATACCAATCAAGAAAGCTTGACTGCTTTATTGATAAGCCAAAAAACTCCGCTAAGAAGCGGAGCTGATACCATCTATTCAAAGACGAATTGATTGTGATACAATTCGGCGTAAAAGCCTTTTTGATGTAATAATTCCTGATGGTTTCCTTGCTCAATGACCTTACCATCCTTGAGAACAATAATTTGATCTGCATTTAAAATGGTTTTGAGACGGTGAGCAATGACAAAGCTGGTTCGACCTGCCACGATAGCTTCCATGGCCCGTTGAATTTTACTTTCGGTAACCGTATCAACATTTGACGTGGCTTCATCCAAAATCAATACTTCAGGATCGGTAAGCAGGGTTCTAGCAATAGAAATTAACTGCTTTTGACCTGTTGAAAAGACGTTGTCATCATCTGATACATAGGTATTGTACCCTTCTGGTAAGGACATGATAAAGTCATGAATATGGGTCGCACGCGCAGCAGTTTCAACCATGTCTTGACTAATGGTCTGATCACCAAAACGAATATTATCCGTAATGGTTCCTGAAAAAAGAACTGACTCTTGCAACACAATCCCTACCTTTTGACGAAGACTATCCAAATCGTAGTCACGAATATCACGGCCATCAAAGGTAATCGAACCTGCATCCACATCATAGAAACGGTTAATCAAGTTCATAATAGTGGTCTTTCCAGAACCTGTCGGTCCAACCACGGCAATCATTTTGCCCTTGGGTGCAACGATTGACACATCTGATAAAACTTTTTGCCCAGGAAGATACCCAAAATCGACGTGGTTAATCGCCACTGCTTCTTTTAAGCTGGTGAACGCTGGTGCATTTTGTGGACGAACTTCTTCAGTCTCATCAAACATTTCTTGAATACGATGGGCACCGGTAAACGCCAACTGTAATTCTCCCCAACTAGACGCAATTTGCATCATGGGTTGGTAATATTGTTGCGAATACTGAACAAAAGTCACCACCAAACCGAGAGCTGCAGCAGCTTGTATGGATTTGTCATTGAGGACAATTGCTGAACCAGCAAAAATCACGATAGCTGTATTAATCAGGCTCATCCCATTCATGACTGGGAACAACAGTCCTGAGAACAGACGCCCTTTGAAGGTTGCCTGCCGAACCTTCTCATTGTGTTCCAAAAAACCTGCAACGGTTTCTTCTTGAACGCCCTGTACAATAATCGCTTTTTGGCCAGAAATTTTTTCGTCCATGTAAGCATTTAAGGCACTAACCTCTTGCTGTTGGATATTGGTGTATTTTCTTGCCAAACGAATGATAATGACTAGGAAAATAAGAGCAACTGGGGTTGAGGCCATGGTTAGCAAAGCCAAGCGGCCATCTTGCCTAAACATCATCCAGACCAAGCCGATGTAGAGGGCAATATTAGTTACCACTTGAACCAAGGATTGGTTCAGCGAGTTTTGAATATTATCCAAATCACTTGTGAAACGAGAAAGAATATCCCCATCTTTATGGCGGTCAAAAAAGGCAACCGTCAATCGTTCTAATTTGCCAAATAAGCCCTTGCGCATGCGGTTGGTTGAATGGGCCACAATACGCGTAAACAAGAAACTGTAAATCAAGTTAGCTAAAACGGTAAAGATATAAGCCATTAATAACTTGAACATCACAGCATTAAAAGCAGATAAATCAGGACTAAAATGCGTCTGTCCACTCATCTTAGCAACATAATAAGCTTGTCCTATTTTTCCCAATTCGGTCAAGGATTCACCCAAGAAGACAGGCGCCTTAACCTGCAAGTAAGTTGCCAGAATAATGGCAGCAGCAATCACTACAAATGATATCCGGTAACGTTTAAAATAAAACCAGAAAAAACGTGCTGTCTTCATTAGTCTTCCTCCTTCCCTTTTTGGGTCTCATAAATTTCACGATAAATCGCATTATTAGCTACCAACTCAGCATGAGTTCCTTCGCCAATCAGTTGGCCCTGATCGAGAACTAAAATCTTATCAGCCTTTACCACTGACGAAATTTTTTGGGCAATGATCACTGTGGTGGTCTCTTTCAACTCTTTATTCAAGGCTTCTTGAACTAATCTTTCTGACTTGGCATCCAGAGCCGATGTTGAGTCATCCAATACAAGAATCTTAGGTTGGTTAATAACACCACGCGCAATCGACATTCGTTGTTTTTGACCACCAGAGAAGTTATTGCCCCGTTCTTCCACTTGGCTTTCATAGCGGTCATCCATACGATCGATAAATTCTTTGGCTTGAGCAATACGCGCTGCTCGTTCCATGGCATAATCATCTGCAGTTGCTGATCCTTGACGGAGATTGTCTGCAATGGTTCCCGAAAAAAGAATAGCCTTTTGCAACACGATAGAAACCGTTTGACGAAGAGTCGCTTGGCTCAAGGATTTAATCGGTTTGCCTCCCAGCAAGATTTGACCTTCTTGCGGGTCAAACAAGCGCGGAATAAGCTGTGCCAGTGTAGACTTCCCAGCACCAGTAGCACCGACAACACCAACCATTTGACCAGGTTCAATCCTAAAGGAAATATGGCGTAAGGTCGGCTCATCATCATTAGGATAAGTAAAGCTGACATCCTCAAAGACAATACTACCTGAAACCTCTTCTTCTTGCTCGGTGTCAAAGGTCATGGTTGACTCAGTATCTAGCACCTCTTTGAGACGACCAATAGAGACAAAGGCACGACTTGCTTGCATGCCCATAAAGCCAACCATGATAATTGAAAACATGATTTGCATCATATAAGTCATGAAAGAAGCAATATTCCCAATAACGGTAGGATCTGTTTCAACCATGCCTGAAACCATATAGATGGACACGTACACTGCCAGATAAGATACCAACATCAAAGCAGGTTGCATCAACGAAAAACCGTAGCCGATAAAGAGATTCAAATCTAATAGTTCATTGGACGTTTCTTTAAATTTGGCATATTGTTCCCGTTCTTGCACAAAAGATTTAACCACACGCACGCCACGAAGATTTTCCTTAGCAATTCGATTGATCTTGTCCATCAACTTTTGGAATTTCCCAAAACGTGGGCCCATCTGACTCATGACCAAAGCCATGATAAGACCAATTAAAATAACCATCAGCACAATCACCCACCACAAGTCAGGTAGGGTCTGCACCGCCATGATAAAAGCTCCAATAAAGAGAATCGGCAGACGAAAAAGCACTTGAAACAGCATCATTACCAAATTTTGAATTTGATTAATATCATTGGTCATCCGAACCACGAGGTTCCCAGCATTGAAAGCTTCTACATTGGCATAAGAAAAACTCTGAATTTTTCGGAAGGTCTTCTCACGAATATCCGCTGAGACCCCTTGAGCAATCTTAGCAGCTAAAATAGTATTAACTGCCCCTGCAATCAATCCCATCAGCGCAATGATAAGCAACAATATCCCCACATTGTAAATCTTATCTTGGTTATTTTGAATAACAGCACTCAGCACATCTTTTAAATAATGAGGCTGAAGCAAACTGCTCGCTACCACCCCAATAATCATGATGAGCGAGCCCAATGCGTACCATTTGTAACGCAAAATCGCTTCTTTAAGCATCGTTCTCTCCTTTATAAGTTAGCATATTTTGCTTAAGCTGCTGAATCACCTTTTTAACCGTCAGCAACTCCTCTCTCGTGATTTCTTTAAAGAAATAATGTTCAATATCCTTACGACATTCTTGCAACAAAGGCAGTTTCTCTCGTCCTGCCTTAGCCAAAATGACTTGCTTGTAGCGCTTGTCTACTTGGGAAGGAAGAACCTTAATAAAACCATTTTTGACCATGCGTTTAACAAGATTACTGGTAACTGATTTTGAAATTTGGAGTTCTTTTTCAATGTCCTTCACAAAAATTTCTTGATCTTGATGCTTGGATAGAAAAACCAAAACGTGTCCCTGGGGTCCTGCTAAATGTTCAAGGTCATATTTCTTTGCAATTTCATCGCTAATTTGTTCAACCTGATGTGTCAACTCACGCAAATCTGCAATTACTCGTGACATCTGTTACCTCCTTAATAGTTTTCATGATAAGTATTTTAGTTCTCTGGATAACTATTGTCAATTAAAATGTCTTGATTTTTAAAAATTCTAATTTCCATTACAAACCGGCAAGACTTGAACCCCTCTGCTATCTTTTCTAATAGAGTTACCTTTCCTCTTATGTTATAATAAGATGATTAGCTCTTAAAGGAGAAGATAAAATGACAAAACAAAAAGTAGCTATTTTAGGACCTGGTTCCTGGGGAACTGCCCTATCACAGGTGCTAAATGATAACGGCCACGACGTTCGTTTATGGGGAAATATTCCCGCTCAAATCGACGAAATTAATACCGAACATACCAATAAACACTATTTTAAAGACATTGTTTTAGATGAAAAGATAAAGGCTACTCTTGATTTAAGAGAAGCTCTAGCAGATGTTGACGCAGTGCTTTTTGTTGTCCCAACCAAGGTGACGCGCTTAGTCGCTAAACAAGTGGCTGAAGTGCTAGACCATAAGGTTGTGGTAATGCATGCCTCTAAAGGGTTAGAACCAGGAACGCACGAACGACTATCGACTATCTTAGAAGAAGAAATTCCAGCTGATCTCCGCAGTGAAGTGGTTGTTGTCTCAGGACCAAGCCATGCTGAAGAAACCATTGTTCGTGACATCACCTTGATCACAGCAGCTTCTAAAGATATCGAAGCTGCAAAGTACGTCCAATCCCTCTTTAGCAACCACTACTTCCGCCTCTACACTAATACCGATGTGGTAGGTGTTGAAACAGCTGGTGCCCTCAAAAACATTATCGCCGTTGGAGCCGGTGCCCTTCATGGATTAGGTTACGGGGACAATGCTAAAGCCGCTGTGATTACGCGTGGTCTAGCTGAAATCACTCGTCTCGGTGTTAAACTAGGGGCTGATCCCCTCACTTACAGTGGCTTGTCTGGTGTAGGCGATTTGATTGTCACAGGTACTTCTGTCCATTCTCGTAACTGGCGAGCTGGGGATGCCCTTGGACGCGGTGAAAAACTCGAAGATATCGAACGCAATATGGGCATGGTTATCGAAGGCATTTCCACCACTAAGGTTGCCTACGAAATCGCTCAAGAATTGGGTGTTTATATGCCCATCACAAGCGCGATTTACAAATCCATCTACGAAGGAGCCGATATTAAAGAGAGCATCCTTGGCATGATGTCAAATGAATTCCGTTCTGAAAACGAATGGCACTAAGCCATAGATTATAAAAAGTGAGGAGTTACTGATGACCAAAGTCAGAAAAGCCATTATTCCTGCCGCAGGTCTAGGAACACGTTTTTTACCTGCTACCAAAGCTCTTGCCAAAGAGATGTTGCCCATCGTTGATAAACCAACCATCCAGTTTATCGTCGAAGAAGCGCTAAAATCTGGCATCGAGGAAATCCTTGTGGTGACCGGAAAAGCTAAACGCTCTATCGAGGATCATTTTGATTCAAACTTTGAATTAGAATACAACCTCCAAGCTAAGGGGAAAAATGAACTGTTGAAATTAGTGGATGAAACCACTGCCATTAACCTTCATTTTATCCGTCAAAGCCACCCAAGAGGACTGGGAGATGCTGTCTTACAAGCCAAAGCCTTTGTGGGCAATGAACCCTTTGTGGTCATGCTTGGAGATGACTTAATGGACATTACAAATGCATCCGCTAAACCTCTCACCAAACAACTCATGGAAGACTATGACAAGACGCATGCATCCACTATCGCTGTGATGAAAGTTCCTCATGAAGATGTGTCTAGCTATGGGGTTATCGCTCCTCAAGGCAAGGCTGTCAATGGCCTTTACAGTGTAGACACCTTTGTTGAAAAACCACAACCAGAAGATGCGCCTAGTGATTTGGCTATTATTGGTCGTTACCTCCTAACCCCTGAAATTTTTGATATTTTGGAAAGACAGGCTCCTGGAGCAGGTAACGAAGTGCAACTCACTGATGCTATCGATACCCTCAATAAAACTCAGCGTGTCTTTGCACGAGAATTCAAAGGTAATCGTTACGATGTTGGGGATAAATTTGGATTCATGAAAACGTCTATCGACTATGCCCTAGAACACCCGCAGGTCAAAGAAGACTTGAAAAATTACATTATCAAACTAGGAAAAGCTTTGGAAAAAAGTGAAACTAAGTAACTAAGAAAACATCAACTAAGTCTCTCGTAATGACTAAAAATGACATTAACTCCCTTGAAACGAATCGTTTCAAGGGAGTTTTTACTTCTTGTTCTTTCTTCAAAGATCGTCTGTACTGCCCCGTGACATTTCCAAGGGAAATAAGCCAACACCTTAACGAAAAAGGTGTATAATAAGAACATAAAAGCACTATGTTTTTTTATTGGGATCAATATCATGGCGCTGGCTGTCGCACTCTCAAAACTCTCCATTTTAGGAACTTCTCCGATTGCAGCCATTCCAAATGTTCTCTCCGAAAGTTTCTCCCGTTCAATTGGGGAAACGACCATTTTCTTTATGGTCTTTCTTGTTGTCCTGCAACTGCTGATTCAGCTCCCTAGAAAGGCTAAGGACCTTTTTCTCTTGCTGAGTCAACTGATTCCCGGGGTCTTGTTTGGAAGCCTGATTAATGCTTATGTCAGCATGCTCAAGCCTTTGATACACTGGCATAGTTATGCCTTACAGCTCTTGACACTCTTACTCAGTATCCTTATTCTAGCCATAGGAGTTGTGATTGAAGTAGCCTCTGATTTTATCGTGATGCCTGGAGAAGGACTTCCAAAAACCATTGCCAAGACCTATCAGTTAGCCTTCCCAAACGTCAAGCTCTTTTGTGACACCAGCATGGTGTTAGTGGCTCTTATCTTATCGTTTGCTTTTGGACACCCTTTTTTAGGTATTCGTGAAGGTATCCTTTTAGCCACCTTCCTCACAGGTCCGCTCGTATCCCTCATCGTTTATAGTCAAAATAGAATCACAAAAAAATAAGCTTGAGGCAAACCAGTATTCTGACCATAACAAAAGCAGAGCTCCTCTCGATGGAAGCTCTGCTTTTTTAGTTTTGAGTGTTTCTCTTATTTTATTTGAGGCGATTATTTTCTTGCCCTGCAACTTTCTAAACGACATAACCGATAGATTCTGCTATTCTCTATCCCTCGTCTACTCTACGAACGAAAACCTAGGAGTAAGACCACACCTAAAGCAAGACCATAGGCTAATAAAGCCAAGGCTTTCTGAGATTTCGTTAACCTTAATTCTTGAAGGTTATTTGAAAATCCTAAGCCAATTAAGGCGCCGCCCACGACACCACCAATGTGTCCTGCCATACTTACATTTGGCATGAGCAAATTCAGTAATAGATTGACCACAATCAAGGTCTGGTAAGATTTTCCAAGATCTCTTAAAGCTTGGTTATTCCCAAAAGTACCTAAAACCATAATAGCTGCAAACAGTCCAAATAAAGAAGTTGACGCCCCAGCAGCTACTGTCTCTGGTGTGAGCCACATGGTAAAGGCATTTCCCATAACTCCTGAAAAAACATAGAGCAAGAGAAAGCGGTGCGACCCCCAAATCTCCTCAGCCATTTGACCAACAAAATAGAGGGTTAAGGCATTCACAAAAAAATGCCCCCAGCCAATATGCACAAAAATCGGAGTGACCAGACGCCACATCTGATTTGGAAAAGCCTTGACGGCCAGTCCATACATCCCACCAAATTGATAAATCGCTTGAGAGCTAGTCGCTTGAGAACCATAAACCAACTGCATGGCCATAAATACCAAGGCTGTTAACAGTAAGAAGAAAATAGTAATGGGTTTCTGTTTTAAAAAACGTGTCATCTGCGGTAAACCTCCTGAACGGCGATATCATGGGATTCTGGGACAAATGCCTTCATTTGGCAATCGTAAATGGTGCTAAAAGTCGGGCCATCGTAATCTTGCAAATAACGGTCATAATAGCCACCACCATAACCGATACGAAACCCTTGCTCGTTAAAAGCCACACCAGGAACATGCAGGCAATCAATAGCAGACTTTGGAATTTCCTCCTGACTCTGAGGTTCTAAAATACCAAAGGAAGATAGGGCTAAATCGTCAGCCTGATAGCCTACAAAAATCATGTTTCCTTTCTCCAGCACCTTTGGTACCACAACAGTCTTTCCATCTGAAAGCGCCCGCTGGATAAAACCATCTGTTTGGTACTCAGTTGGTAGCGACAGGTAGGTCGCAATCACCTTTGCGTCTTGATAAGCAGAGCTATTGACCACATCTTCCAACAAGGCCTTGTCTTTTTGCTGTTTAAGGGTTGGAGGCATGGTGCGCAAGGCTTGCAACACCTCTTGCCGAATGTCTTTTTTTATCATGCCCCTATCATAACATAAAGTCAGAAAAAGATTCAAGGTGCGTTTCCTGTCAAGCATTAGTCAAAGATATCTCACAAAACCTTGTAATGACAAGCTTTCCAATACATTTAGTTCTGTGTCTTATCCTCTCTAGATACCGCCTTACAAATATATATTAAAAATAAAGGAAATCTAAAAAAGGATTTAAGGAAAGTTTAAGGTTCCTATCGTAGAATAAAACCATCCTAAAAAGCGGTTTACCCAAACCGTTGGGAGAATAGGATTTCCCTTGTTTTCCCTTTTCATAAATCTCCTGGGCACCTATCCTCTTAGGTGCCCTCCCTTATTAAGCCTAATCAGTTCGCCGACTGGTTAGGCTTTTTAGCTAGCTGACATATGCCTCCCAACCTATGTCTACTCCTTAGAAGCAAGTAAGAAAGGATTTCTGAAACAAACAAAAAAGCTGAGAGCATTTGCATGCTTCCAGCTTCTTTGTTAGAATCTCCTGTTATGGCAACAAGTGATTCTTTGCTTACTAATCATTGATCGTTGAAAAGGTTGTTAAGCTTTTGACGCTTTTCTTTTGAGAAGACCCCAAAGTGATACTAAGAAGAGGATCATTGCTCCCACGATAGTAGATAGGACGTGTTCAGATTCCCCTGTAGCTGGCAAGCTTACCTTAGCCTTAGGTTTTTCAACGGCAGGTAGTTGTGTTTTTTCTTCCTTAGGCCACTCGTTGTCAAAATGAATGGAGATTTTAGGCTTACTATCTTCAACTTCAGTTGTGGATCCTGATTGTCCATGTTCATTCGGTAGAGTTTTCTCAAATTCAACAATCTCTCCTTGACCACCAATCATCACATCTGGACCTTTGGTATCCTCAACCTCAGTTGTAGAACCAGATTGGCCTTGTTCAGTTGGTAAAGTTTCCTCGAAATCAATAGATTGACCCGCCTCAGTAATCGGCTTGTCATTATCAATCATTACAATAGGATCATCACCTACAATTAATGCACTGTCTACCCAAATTTGTCCTTTCTCATCAATTGTGAAGGTAATTGGAGCTGCCAATTCATAACCTTCTGGCGCTGCCGTCTCCACAAATTGATAAGTCCCTGGCATCAAGTAGAAATCTTTAACTGTGCCGTCTGATACCCATGATTGAATAGTTTGACCTGATAGATTACGTAGTTCAATCATAGCACCTGCTAATTCTTTACCATTAATATCACGTTTTGAGAATTTAACGTGAGTCGTACTATCTTCCTCAATTGTAGTATTACCAGACTGCCCAGTCTCTCCTGATAGACCTGACATGGTATCAATCGGGCGAGTATCTTCAATAGTTGTGGCATCACCTGATTGATGTTCCTCTGTTGGCAAAGTTTCCTCGAGACCAAGAATTGGTCCCTGTTGAATGATAACTTCACGTTTGGTATTGATAATATCATTACCCGAATAAGTGACATCATAGCCAGCAGGAACAGTTACTTCTTTAACAGAATAAACGATTTCTTTTCCTGATTCTCCATGCTTCTTCAAGTTTTTAAATTCGAAGGACCATTCATCACCTGAACCAGAAACATATTTTGTCTGACCTTCAACAGCTACCCCATCAGCATAGAGCTGCACTTGAATAGCTTCAGGACGGTCAGTAGCTGCATCGTTTTTCCAAAACTTACGACCTTTGAAGGATGTTAGTGTATCTTCACTAATAACTTTAGAACCTGATTGACCAGTAATACTTGACTCTCCAAAAGCCAAAGTAAAGTTATTTCTTCCAAAAATAAAGTCCGATTCTATAAGAGAATTAGTTACAGTAAAATGATTATTACTACTTTTATAAGATACAGCAAATCTCTTATTATTAAGAGTGATTTCTCCTCCAATTTCCCCATCTTCTACTATTTCATATACATTTTCTTTGTTTTTATTAATACTATCTGTTATTGTAAGATTTCTAAATTCTTCCTGCCAGTTATTTCTACTATTAAGTTTAACAAATTTACTTGTTCGCTTACCATTTTTCACAAGATAGATAGTAATCTCTGGAAGATCTTTTATTTCGATCCCTTTCCACTCTTTATTGACCTTGATAGATATTCTCCTCTGTGGAGTATGAATAGTATTATTAGAATTCAATATTTTCGCAGAAAGTAAGTTTTGATAGGGTTTATAATCTTTATCTTGCTCAGTGGTTGTGTAAATGTTTAACTTAATATTCTCTGGTAATGTTTTTGATTTGATATCTATTAATTCTCTATATGCTTTTAAAGCATCATGTTGTAAGTTATTACTTGCATCTGCCATATCTGTAAAATACCAAATTGCTTTTTGAGTAATATCATGAAACTGTACATCAGAGAGATGATATTTTTTTTGTAATTCCCTATTTCCATTTTCAGAATCGCCATAGTAAATAACTTTTAAAATCGCATCCCTAAGCTCATCACCTGATAACCTTTTGCTAGATGCCAATCTGTCCATCTGATTAGAGTTCGCCTCTTCTTTTTTATATTTTGGATAATTTGTTCCTTCCCATTGTGTTGGCGGGTAGGTAAGTCTTAGATTAAAACAGTATACATTCTCTACTTCTCCATCTGATGATTTCACATAAATAAAAGGAACTGAGGCGCCAGTTATATCTTGTTTGCTAATTTTATAGCCTTCATATATAACTTCAGCTTCCACTTTCTGCATCGAAAAAATTCCCAACACAGCAAAAAGAAACGAGACTAGTGTCTTGAGTACTTTGTTCTTCAATTCTCTCTCCTCCAAAAGTGAGCGCCCTTAACTTGTTTGATAACTAAGCCAGAAACACTCAACTTTGTTTTTTAAAATTTCCTTTATTAGGATATCACACCATTCGGATTTTCCGAAACCATATCACTCACTTTTTATTTCTAAAATCGATAACCTTTTTATCTAATTTAGATATCATTATCATGGAACTATTATATTCTTAGTGATATTTATTTGCACGTATTGCCAATATTTTTATAATCCCCACGTTGTAAAATGAAGTGCAACAAAAAAGACATGTTTGTCTGATATACTAGAATTCCCCAATTCAGTATGGAAAGCAGATGAACATGTCTAATATTAATTCTACCAGAAAATCCTCCTATTCTCATCTTTCAGCCACAGAACGGGGTGAAATTGCTGCTTATCTCAAAATGGGAAAGAAACCCGTTGAGATTGCTCGACTCCTGGGTCGTCACCGTTCTACAATCTGCCGAGAAATAAAACGTGGTTCAGTAGAACAGGTAAAGGATAAGAATGGAAAACAAACCTTCTTCAACGCCTATTTCGCTGATAGTGGGCAACGTGTCTATGAAACCAATCGTCAAAAGAGTTCTTACCTCAAATTGAATGGCTGCTCCGCTAGGTTCATTGCACAATTAGAATCTGCCTTGACGGCTAACATTCGTCTCCATAGTGTGGATAGTTTTGTTCAGACTTACAAAGTAAACCATCCTGAAGAAGTCGTCCCCTCTACCAAAACGATTTATCGTTATATCAAAGAGGGGTTGTTAGCTATTAAACCAATCGATTTGCCTAAGATGGTTAGTATCAGAAAACGTTCTAAGAAAGTCATGAAAACGAATAAGAAGACTTTAGGTAAATCTATCGAAGAACGTCCAGAATATATTAATGATCGTTCTGAATTTGGGCATTGGGAGATTGATTTGGTTCTCGGCAAGAAAACCAAAGGTGAAGCTGTTATGTTGACTTTGGTAGAGCGCCAGACACGCTATGCACTAGGAGTTAAGCTAGAAGACAAGCAGTCCCAAACCATTAACCGCGCTGTCACGCATCTCATCAGTCAGTATCCTATTGCATCCATCACAGCGGATAATGGTTCTGAGTTTAGTTTACTCTCAACCTTAGAAGCTGTTGACGTTTACTTTGCACATCCCTATTCTTCACATGAGAGAGGAACAAACGAGAACTTCAATGGCCTCCTCAGAGAATATGTCCCTAAAGGAATCTCACTTAATCCACTAACCTCTGAAGAACTTGACAATTATCTTACAGCCATCAATGAGCGCCCAAGACGACTTCTTCAATATCAATCCTCAACATTCCTGTTTGAGCTAGCCCGAACAGCTTAACCTCTGGAACTCTAGTTATCTATGAACTGGTTGCACTTCATTTTACAACGCGGGTTTTTAAAAAATTTCAACTTTTTTTAAAAAAAGGCTTGACTTTTTCTGCAAGCGGTTGCATAATAATAAGTGTAAGAAATATATCTTAGGAGGAAACAGCTATGAAATCATGGCAAAAAGTTATCGTCGGTGGTGCAAGTTTGACACTTGCAAGTACCTTATTAGTGGGATGCGGATCTGCTTCAAAAGATAAAATGGATTCAGCGTCAAGCTCTGATTCAAAAACCATCAAACTTTGGGTTCCAACTGGAGCGAAAAAATCATACGCAGATATCGTTGCTAAATTTGAAAAAGATTCTGGTTACACTGTTAAAGTGGTTGAATCAGAAGATCCAAAAGCACAAGAAAAAATCAAAAAAGATGCTTCTACTGCTGCCGATGTCTTCTCACTTCCTCATGACCAACTTGGTCAACTTGTAGAATCTGGTACTATCCAAGAAGTTCCAGAAGAATACACTAAAGAAATCGCTGCAACTGCTACTGACCAAGCGATTGTCGGTGCTCAATACAAAGGAAAAACGTATGCTTTCCCATTTGGTATTGAATCACAAGTTCTTTTCTACAATAAATCAAAATTAGCTGCTGAAGATGTTGCTTCATATGATACTATTACAACAAAAGCAACCTTTGGTGGTACCTTCAAACAAGCAAATGCTTATGCTACTGGTCCATTGTTCATGTCTGTTGGTAACACTTTGTTCGGTGAAAACGGTGAAGATGTTAAAGGCACTAACTGGGGTAACGAAAAAGGTGTTGCTGTTCTTAAATGGATTGCAGACCAAGCATCAAATAAAGGTTTTGTTAACTTAGATGCTAACAATGTCATGTCTAAGTTTGGTGACGGCTCAGTCGCATCATTTGAATCAGGACCATGGGATTACGAAGCTGCTCAAAAAGCTATCGGTAAAGAAAACCTAGGTATCGCTGCTTATCCAAAAGTAACCATCGGTGGCGAAACTGTTCAACAAAAAGCATTCTTGGGTGTTAAACTTTACGCAGTTAACCAAGCACCAGCTAAAGGAGATACAAAACGTATCGCTGCTAGCTACAAACTTGCTTCATATTTAACAAATGCTGAAAGCCAAGAAAACCAATTCAAGACTCGTAACATTGTTCCAGCTAACAAAGAAGTTCAATCTTCAGAAGCTGTTCAATCAAACGAACTTGCTAAAACTGTTATCACAATGGGTTCTTCTTCAGAATACACTGTCGTAATGCCAAAACTTAGCCAAATGGGAACTTTCTGGACTGAAAGCGCAGCTATCCTTAGCGACACCTTCAACGGTAAAATCAAAGAAGGCGATTACCTTGCTAAATTGCAACAATTTGACAAAGACATCGCTGCAACAAAATAATCTTATCTCGTTTTACTAATACCATATGAAAACAAGCACAGAGGTGAGTAACTTCTAGATGCCATCTGGTCTACTCATCTTTTGGGAGTGGAACTGAGCTCCATCACGTTTTGTTGGGGTTTAGTCCCACTCCTACTTGTTTTTGATGTTATGTAAGTAGCCTAGTGCTACTTAAATTTTTAACCACTTAAAGGTTTACGTAACACTTAGCTATTTGTTTTTAACAAGAGATATAACCTGATTTACCGACTCTGGTATCCTAAAATAAAGGAGAATCTATATGACTCAGTCAAGCTTGACACCACAAGTATCTGTGGCAGAAGCCCTAAAAAAAGGAAGTTGGGATATTAAGCTCTCTGCTATTATCATGGGATTTGCTAATCTCGCCAACAAGCAATTTGTCAAAGGGACACTATTTTTGCTTAGCGAATTGGTATTCCTAATCGCTTTTGTTTCTCAAATCATTCCTGCTATTGGAGGCCTCTTCACTCTTGGGACCCAAACCCAAGGCATGACCACTAAGACTATTGATGGCATCAAAATCCAAGTTGCCGTTGATGGAGATAACTCCATGCTAATGCTTATTTTTGGATTAGCATCACTCATCTTCTGCCTCGTTTTTGCTTACATTTACTGGTGTAACCTCAAAAGCGCTCGTAACCTCTACCTTCTCAAACAAGAGGGTCAGAAAATCCCAAGTTTCAAGGAAGATTTTGTGACACTTGCCAATGGTCGTTTCCATATGACTTTAATGGCTATCCCACTGATTGGTGTGCTTTTATTCACCATTCTTCCTTTGATTTACATGATCTGTTTGGCCTTTACCAATTTTGATCATAATCACTTGCCTCCAAAATCTTTATTTGATTGGGTTGGTTTAGCTAACTTTGGTAATATTTTAAGTGGCCGTATGGCAGGAACTTTCTTCCCTGTCTTCTCATGGACTTTGATTTGGGCTGTTTTTGCGACAGTGACCAACTTCTTCTTTGGTATTGTCTTAGCCCTATTAATCAATACCAAGGGTCTAAAATGGAAAAAAATGTGGCGTACAATCTTTGTGATTACCATTGCTGTTCCTCAGTTTATCTCATTATTGATTATGCGGAACTTACTCAACGATGAAGGTCCACTCAATGCCCTTCTTAATAAAATCGGCTTGATTCACGATCCACTTCCATTTTTATCTGATCCTCTTTGGGCAAAATTTTCTATTATTTTCGTTAACATGTGGATTGGTATCCCTTTCACCATGTTGATTGCGACTGGGATCATCATGAACCTACCAAGCGAACAAATTGAGGCTGCTGAAATTGATGGCGCTAGCAAATTCCAAGTCTTCAAGTCTATCACGTTCCCTCAAATTCTCTTGATCATGACACCAAACTTGATTCAACAATTTATCGGAAATATCAATAACTTTAACGTCATTTACCTCCTTACTGGTGGTGGTCCAACGAATTCAGAATACTATCAGGCAGGAACTACAGACCTCCTCGTGACCTGGCTCTATAAATTAACTGTTACTGCTGCTGACTATAATTTAGCGTCAGTTATCGGTATCTTAATCTTTACGGTCTCAGCTATCTTTAGCTTACTTGCCTATACTCGAACAGCATCATACAAGGAAGGAGCAGCTAAATAATGAAAAACAAACGTCGATTTCAACTTGGCCTCGTTTATGCCACTTTAATCATTCTCTCAATCATTTGGCTCTTCCCAATTGCTTGGGTCCTTCTGACAAGTTTCCGTGGTGAAGGGACAGCCTATGTGAATTATTTCATTCCAAAAACTTTCACATTAGATCACTACATCAAGCTTTTTACCAATGAGACTTTCCCATTTGGCAGATGGTTCTTGAACACCTTTGTAGTAGCGACCTTTACTTGTATCATTTCAACCTTTATCACCGTTGCTATGGCCTATTCACTCAGCCGTATCAAGTTTAAATTCCGCAATCGCTTCTTGAAGCTGGCCCTTATTTTAAATATGTTCCCTGGTTTCATGAGCATGATTGCTATCTACTACATCTTGAAAGCTTTGGGCCTTACACAAACCTTAACAGCTCTTGTTCTGGTGTATTCAGCAGGTGCTGCTCTAGGCTTCTACATTGCTAAAGGATTCTTTGATACTATTCCTTACTCGCTCGATGAATCAGCTATGATTGATGGAGCTACTCGGATGGATATTTTCTTCAAGATTACCCTACCTTTGTCAAAACCTATTATTGTTTATACTGCTCTTCTAGCTTTCATGGGACCTTGGATTGACTTTATCTTTGCCCAAGTTATCTTAGGAGATGCTACAAGCAAATACACCGTTGCTATCGGTCTCTTTTCAATGCTTCAGCCAGATACCATTAACAACTGGTTTATGGCCTTCACTGCTGGTTCTGTCTTAATTGCCGTCCCAATCACTCTCCTCTTCATGTTTATGCAAAAATACTATGTTGAAGGAATTACAGGCGGTTCTGTTAAATAACTTACCAACATGCCAAACCTTCTAGGGGCCAGTTCCTTAGGAGGTTTTTAACAAACAAGCTGATAGCTGACCTGTTACTCACTTTTACAAAAAGTTATAGAAATGCCCATCTTATCACCAAGACTTTGAGCCTTTCCTTGACTTTTACCCTTAATTCGGATATAACAAGACTATGACATCTAAAGTTACCATTAAAGATATTGCACGAGAAGCTGGTGTTTCTGTAGCCACTGTTTCTTACGTGTTAAATCAACGAAATGATCAGAAGATTAGCGAAGAAACTCGCAATAAAGTATTACACATCACTAACCTCCTGAACTATACCCCAAATCAAGCAGCCCGTTCTCTGGTGACTCGTCAGTCCAACAGTGTTGTTCTTTATTACAAATACACTGACTCTATCCTGACCAGAGCAGAGCAACTACATACCATTAGCTGCTTATCACGATTGTTGCATGAACAGGACTATCAGCTCGTTTGCCTTAATGAAGATAGTATTGGAAAATTTGACTGGGCTGACCTTATTCTGACCTTAGATATTGAAAATGATACCTTTTACAAAATCGGGAAACTTAATTTCAAGCCCTTAATTGCTATTGATAGCTTTGTTAATGACCCTCTCTTCTTCCAAATTAACACAGATTACGCAAACCTAAAAGACCAAGCAGATCAGTTTTTTAAGGATGAACCTTATACCCTGCTGACTCTCCCTATCAACAATCAAGAACGGTATGAGGCTATCTCCACCCTTTTTCCAAACCTACATGTGGTTGACGACATGAGGGAGTTGCCTAGCTTTGAAAAGAAAAATCTTTTACTCATTGATGAGAGTTTGGACCAATTCTTTGTGAACTCTTCGCAAAAACTATACTGCCCACGTTTTTCCCCCAAAAAAGGGCAAATTATCTTAGAGGCCATCGAGTGGGCCAAACAACGACAACTCAACAAAAATCATAATCTTCTCGTCTAATAGCACACAAAACCCCTTGCACTTCAACTGAAGTGCAAGGGGTTTTGATATGACATCGGTGTCAGAGTTCTCTTAGGATGGTAACGAATCTCTAAACTGTGTTTTGTAGAACACCCAGGTCAGCATTAATAAGGTACCAAATACTTGGCAATTCATAATCAATACGGGATCCTGAATAAAGAAACTAAGAGCAATTGCCAATATACTTGGCCAGGCCAAACAATTGACCATCAAACCAAGACCTTCTGAAAAATTTCGAATCATAAACAGCCGTGATCGTTTGGTCAAGTTCAAAAAGAAAGCGCCTAGACCAATCACAATAAGGGTGCCCACATACACCATGAGAACAAACGTCAACAGAAGAAAACCAAGTACACTGGCTTTATTACTGTCATACCATTGCTGATTGACAAAGTCCTTCACTGCTTTAACTGTTGTGAGGTCGGCGAGCGACTGCTGCTGGCCTCTAACGTGAGCACGGAGTTCCTTGCCTTCAGGGGTAACAAAACGCCATTCTTTTTTTGTCACAATAATTTGCCTGGTTGATTCTGATGCCAATTTCTCTAAATCGACCTTTGTCGGTAAGACAGCCAAAACCAATTCACCATCTCGTCGAATCAGAGATTGACCCTGAAAGGTATTTTCCTCAACCTTTCCTTGGGTCAATGCGTGATAGGTTTTGTCTGTGATAGGCGACAAACTCTTTGTTACAATCCGTTCCAAGGGATACGTTGTCATGTTAGCATAGTGTAACGTAACTGGAATCATTATTAAGGCGTTCAAAAAAACAATAATAAGAAGGTTTTGCCACCAAGTAAACTGAGCTCGGCTGGCAAACATTGCCCTAGGAGAAAGGCAATGTGAAATGTAAGAAATAGGAAATTGTTTTTTATCTGGCATTAAACATTACTCCTTGTCAGGTTACCCTTTGGTACCACCACTTGTTAAACCTGAAACGAAATTTTTCTGTAGGAAGAAAAAGAGAACTGAAATAGGCACTGCAATCAGAATAGCTCCCGCAGCAAATAAGGTTACCTTAGGATTTCTAGCATCATTCGTAATAAACGATTGAAGACCAACTGCTACCGTATAATTTTCTTGCGCCCGTAAAAGGAATTTAGCCAACATGAAGTCTCCAAAAGGACCCATAAAAGCCCATAAGGATTGTACTGCAATCATTGGTCGCACAAGTGGAAGGACAATTTGGTAGAAGGTCCTAAAGTGTCCAGAACCATCTAACTTAGCAGATTCGTCCAAGTCATAAGGTACCGTGTCAAAATAACCCTTCATCAACCAGGCATTCATTGGAATACCACCACCGACGTAAATCAAAATCAAGAACCAGTATTGGTTTAAGGCATTAAAGAGCCAAGCCATAACAAAGTAAGCCGTTAAAGCCGCCATGGTAGGAACCATCTGTACGACTAGGAAAAAGATTAAACTTTTTTTGCGTCCAAAGAAATTGTAACGGCTATATGCATAACCTGTCAAAGTGATGACTGTTACTTGTATGAGCATGGTGAAGAATGCCACGATTAAGGTATTCCAATACCATCTTAAGTATAAGGTATCTTGAAAGAGTGTTTTAAAGTTAGACAAGGTCCATGGCCCATCAAAATGAAAACTAAAGGCTGTGGTATTTCCTGGTCTAAAAGCTGAACTGACCGTCACTAGTATCGGGAATAAAATCACGATCGCTAAGGAGATTAGATAGAGATAGGTCAATAATTGGGTGAAGAAACGTTTGCGTTTCATGGATGTTGAAACATAGGTCTTTCTCATTATCTCTCCTCCATATCAAAAGCTTTAAATTTCTTAAAGGTAATCAAGGATACCGAAATCACTATTACAGAGATGATTAAGGTTACTGCCGACGCCATCGAAAACTGAGGTGAGGTTTGTGTGGTTAACTTGTAAATCCAGGAAATGAGGATATCAGTTGTCCCAGCTCCGCCCCCAACAGTACCAGGCCCCCCATTATTAAACAGATAAATAATAGAGAAATTATTGAAGTTAAAAGTGTACTGTGCAATCAGCGTCGGTGCTGCAACCGCAAAAATCATTGGCATGGTGATATGACGGAATTTCTGCAAGACTGTCACACCATCAACGGTTGCTGCTTCGTATAAATCAGCTGGAATTGCCTGTAAAATACCTGATACCAAAATATAGATATAGGGAAATCCTAGCCAACCTTGAACCATAATAACAGCCACTTTTGTCCAGAAGGGGTCTGTCTTCCAAGGCACAATTCCGAAGTCAACGAAAGGAAGGAATTTCTCGATGAAAGGAAGAACCTGAACATTCATGGCCCCAATGGAATCATTAAAGAAATTACCAAAACTCATAATAGAGATAAAGGCTGGAACAGCCCATGGTAACAAGAATATCACACCAAAGAGACGTTTTCCTCTGATAAAGGATTGATTAGCAATAACAGCCGTTGCAATTCCAATAACAATTTGAAGACTTGTCGCTGCTAATGTCCAGATCAGCGTCCATGACAAAACAGATGTAAATGCTGTTTTGAAGGTGCTTAATTCTAAGATATTAAGAAAATTCTTCAATCCTACCCAATCCAATAAACGATACGGAGGAATGTGCCTAAAATCGTAATTGGTAAAAGCAATCAGCAAGGTCACTAAAACTGGAAAAATAATAGCGAAAGCCATTGCTAAATAAGCCGGAATGATGAGCAAGTAAGGAAATCCTTTTTCATAAATCGTTTCAAGGGTCTCTTTAGCCGTCACCGGAACCTTCTTGCCTTCATTCATTTGACGAGCAACTAATTTAGCATCTCTCATAGCAACCAAATGAAAAATAACAAATAAGGCTAGGATAATTAATTGCATGGCCCCCTTAATTAACATAAATAAGGAGTGATCTTGCATTGGAACACTTCCAAGACTGTAAAGACCTGTTAAAGCAGGAATTCCTAGAACTACAATTTCTAGTAGTTCTAGCAAGAAAACAACTAATAAGATTCCCCCTTTAACGATTTGTTTATTGTATAGTTGTCCCAAGCCTGGGATAACAGATAGCCACATGGCTTTATTAGGCTTCTGTTGTCTTTGGTTATCTACCATTTTTTATTCCTCTTTTCATAAACAATTAAGTGACTCCTCTTACTCAATGGCCTGCTTTTTCAGGTGAGCACCTAACCACTTATGTCACAATATAATCATGTTTTCCATTTAAAATGGGACTCTTAGTTAGACATCACGACATAGCCACCTTGAAGCAATTGGGCATTCTCTCTATCTACCCCATTACCGGTTAACACTTGTCCCTTATCCTTAATAGGATAAGCACTCTCTCCATTGTTAAGAACAAGTGTAATGCTTTGCTCACCTAAGCTGCGTTTCAGAATGAAGCAATCTCCGTCATGATCAATGCTAATAGCTCCTTCTTGAAGAGCTGGCTGTTGGCGAAGAGCAATAATCGCTTTTACTTTGCTAAAGAAATCCTTGTCCCGCTCAGCATCATCCCAAGGAAAACCGCGACGAGAATCAGGGTCGTAGCCCCCTTTCATTGCCACTTCTGTCCCATAATACAAGCAAGGAATGCCCATAAAGGTAAAGAGCAATGCTAAAGCAGCTAACAATTTATCTTTGGAACCCTTAACTTGAGTGAAGAAACGATGCGTATCATGAGAATCCAAAAGATTCAAGTTCATGCGATTGACTTGCCAAGTGTTTCGCATCAAAATGTTGCTTAATTTCTCAGCCAATTGTTTTGATGTCATGGTTTCAAAAGCAAAGTAATCCAAACAGGCTTTGGTGAAAGCATAATTCATAATACCGTCATATTGATCCCCTGCCAAATAAGGATAGGCATCATGCCAGTTCTCCCCAATTAAAATAGCATTTGCTTTTTCAGCTTTAACCGCCTGACGGAAACGTCGCCAAAAATCATGAGATACTTCATCAGAAACATCTAGGCGCCAACCATCGATACCAAATTCTTTAATCCAGTATCGCCCAATCTCAATCAGATAGTCTTGAACATCTCTATTTGAGGTATTCCATTTAGGCATATAGTTACATCCAGCAAATGTCTCATAATTGACCAGTTCCATAGATGGGTGTTCATCATGAGTCATAAACCAATCAAAAAACTTAGACTCTTTACCGTATCTCAAGACATCCTGAAATTCCACGGCATCACTGCTGGCATGGTTAAAGACAGCATCTAAGATAATCTTGATTCCCATTTGGTGAGCTAAATCAATCAATTCTTGCAAATCATATTTAGTTCCAAATTGTGGATCAATAGCGTAGTAATCACTAATATCATATTTGTGATTACTAATGGATTGAAAAATTGGCGTTAAATAGATGACATTAATCCCTAAATCTTTGAGGTAATCTAATTTTTCTGTAATCCCCTTTAAATCTCCACCAGCAAAACTTTTAGGAGTCGGTTTTTCTAACCAACCCATGTTGACATAACTGTCATCTTTTTCCCAATCCCCACGGTTAAAGCGATCAACAAAGATTTGATAAAAAACCGCGTCTTCTGTCCAAGGGATGACCTGATGAACATCAACAGCATTGATATAAGGCATTTGGAAGAAATTATAAAACCCATTTGAAAAATCGTAACTAGTGGTTAACCCATCTTCACTAAAATAATAGGTTTGACCTTCTTCTTCAATTTTAAAAATATAAGCCAATCTCACATCGTCTAATGTTAAAGTGGTTTCATAATAGGCATGCGTATGGTCTGTATAGGCAACTGACATTTCCAATTCTTCTTGGAATTCATGATAACCATATTTAGGCCCGTGGACCAAATTAACAGTAATATCTTTATCTTCTTTGGCCACACGTAATCGGATGACAAGTTCCTTTTGAGATAAGGCAAAGCAATACCTCGAATCTGGAATATGTAACATTCCGGCAATATTCATTTCTACCTCCATTAATAAAGTATTGACGGCTACTTCTTTTTCTTTAAAACGAAAAAATAGCAGAACGACTCATACTTCTACATTTTTAGTATCTGTTTCATCTTCATCAAACTAAAAGAAATAGAGGCTGGGCGTACTTCTTTGTCCCAGCCTCCCTTTCTGTCTTATTCAGCATATTTTTGTTCAATAGCTTCCTTAATAGTTTTTGCTGCTTCTTTAGCAGCTTTAGAAGCTTCTTCCTTGCCAGAAGCCACGTTAAAGAACATATTTGCACCTGGTTCCCAAACTTCAGCCATTTCTGGAATATTTGGCATTGGTTGTGCGCTCTCAAACTGACTAATCACAGCTTTCGTTAACTCATTACCCTCTTTAGAAGTATAATCACGTGCTGTTAAGTTAGCTGGAATTTCTTGTGTTTTATCATAGAAACGTTTTTGGTTTTCAGCGTTGGTCACATAATCAAGGAATTTTTGAGCAGTCGTTTTTCCTTTAGAATAGTTTGAAATAACCCAAGCTTTACCACCTGCAAACAGTTGGTATTTTTTACCATTTGTCAAAGTAGGAATTTCCATGACCCCAAAGTTAACACCAGCATCTTTAAATGAGCTCGCTGCCCATGGACCATCAATGATGACACCAGCTTTTTTAGAAATAAATTGTTCAGTGATAAAATCACCAGCTTTTTTAGTGTCTTGCATTCCTTGAGGCCAAGTGCCATACCACTGTTTCGCGTAGTTTAACCCTTCAACAGTTCCGTCATTACCTAAGCCTAAATCACTTGGTTTGGTTCCTCTATCACCAAAGACATAACCACCATAACCAGCAATCAAGCCATAACCATAATAGAAGTCTGTCCATTTCGCCAAGAAACCTACAGATTTTCCTGGTTCAGAGGCAAAAGCAAACTTAGAATCTTTTTGTAAGACTTCTAATTCAGTAAAGCTTTTAGGTGCTTGAGGCACTAAATCCTTATTATAATAAGTTACCAAAGTTTCAATTACTTCTGGTGCACCATAAGTTTCACCATCAATGGTTACTAATTTCTTAACCGTATCATCAAACTCTTTGCTGTTTCCTAAAGTAACCTCAGCGATTTGACCTTCAGAGCCTAAACCTCCCACACGATCATAAGGTGCTAAAAAGACATCTGGTGAAGCGCCAGTTGGACCATCTGTTGATAACTTATCAAGAGTATCCATCATACCTTCTTTTTTGACTTTAACGGTGACTTTATTTTCTTTTTCAAACTCACCCTTAATGCTCTTAATGTAATCAGCATATCCCTCATCAACAGAGACTACAATAGTCTTCCCGTCTGTTTCCTTAGCGTCTTTACTACCACCACTTGCGCAAGCAGTTAGGGTTAGCACTGAAGCCAATGATAAGGTTCCAATCACAGATGCTTTTTTCCAATTCCATGACATAACATGTTCCTCCAAAAATGGTTTTTTAATGACAAATAAAATGGCTTATCAACTTAACTTCTATTTAAGTTAAGCGACAAGATAGGAAGGTAACGTCAAACGACTCAAGTTGAGTTTGATCAAACTTAATTTAAACGTTTAAGTTGATTGCATTTTATCGTAATCGCTTACAAATATCAATGCCCTTTCTTAAAAAAACTGTCAGTGACGATCTTCTTTTAACTAGTTGTCTACCGCTTAACAATTGTCGTGAATCTTCTCAACTTTCTAAAGGACAGGTTATTTAAAAATGTTTTTAGCAAAATAAAAAAAGACCAAACAAGAATAACCTCTTCACCAGCATAACTGCGATTTGATATTATGAAGAGAAATATCTTGTTTTGGTCTTATTGTTAAGCTTAGTCTTGGGAGACTAACCGCTTATTAGCCCATTCCTTACTATAAAAATAAGGATTAAGCTTATAATGTGGACTTGACTGATTGTTTTCCAAGAAAGGTTGCACTTCCTTATCAAAAGCTAACCAGCCATTCCAACCGAGATGGATAGTATCTTGCATAAAGTAGGACTCACCACCATCTTTTGAGAAGTCAGCAATGCGATGAAACCCTTGGGCTTTTAGCTGATACTTAATCTTACGAACAGCTTCTTGATACTTATCTTGGTTGAGCCCTGTATATTCTGCCCAAGCTTTATTGACAGGAGTAATCACAAAGAGAACATCTGTTTTTTGTTTGGCAAATTCTGATAATAATAATTGAAAATCATTATATTCCGGCGAAGCCAGGTAACTATAATTGACCTGGAAATTTTTATAGAGATTGTATTGAGGGGCAATGCGCTTACTATAAAAAGCATTCTTGATCCCAAAGCGGTTATTGGTCGTTGCCAATTGCCCACGTTTAGTGGCTAGTTCATTTAATCGCTGGTATGAAAATACTTTTGGCAATCCTTTAACACGTGGGAGAATCTTCCTATCGTAATTATCTGATTTACCTAAGAAACTAAAAAGAGATTCCTCTCTCAGTGCCACCTGGTGCTGCCATCTCAGGATATCCCTATCCCACTTACTAAGAGATTGACCTTTACTGATTTTCTTCAATAAATCGGATTTGGATACACCAGGATTAACCTCAAGTAAACGCTTAGCAGCAAATCGTGATTCTTTATCAGATTTAGCGTTTAACAAGAACTCAATAACTTGTGTATTTGACAAGTACATTTGAGCTGCTCCTGGATTAATTCCCTGCGGTGTGAACCATTGAGGAGAAACCACAAAAACCGCTTTTTGTCCTTGCATTTCCTTTGAAATTTGTTGCATGCCATAGTAATGAGATAAGGACGCAGAACCTCTTTTTCCAATTAAGAAAGGCCTATAGGTTCGATTGTAACGTTCCGCAAGAACCGAGGGATGCATACCGTCCATACGACTCCATTCGCTAGAACCAAAAAAAGGCACAAAACGACAAGTCTCATCTGATAAAGCTTGTCTTTTAATCAAACCATTTTTAAAAGAACTATCTGTGATCGCAACGGCATTTGCTTTTTCCTGAGCTATGGAATGATCAAGTTGTGTAGGAAAACTAAAAACAGTAATCACTACTAAAACAAAGGCAATAAGAAGAGGACCTAGAATTAACCAGAGTCTCTTAAGCATGTTGCAATTCCTCTACACCTTGAACAATCTTAGTTACTGTGTTCCAATCATCACGACCAAATTCTGAAATAGGTACTTTAATATTGAACGTTGACTCTAACTCAACAATCAATTCGACTGTCCCAAGACTATCCAAAACACCCGCATCAAACAAGTCTTCGTCCATCATCTCTGAAACATCTTCCATAAACAAACGGTCAAACAATTCAATTACAGTTTCTTCAATAGACATTTTTATACTTCCTTTTATTAATGTAGTGGTCTGTTAAACCAAAGGTCATTTAAAAAACCAGAGAATAACAGAAGTGAAAACATGACAACGTGGAAAGTTACCACGATACATAAGACATGGAATGCCCTGCTTTGAAAGAGGGGTGATAAGCCTTTTTTCTTACGGTGACGGTTGATTTCTTTTTTCTTACGAATCCAAGCATCATTAATAATAAGTCCTACACCATGGAAAAGCCCATAGGCAATATAATACCAAGTCAGACCGTGCCAAAATCCCATCACTAACATATTAACCAGATAGGCAACACCTGAGGTGACGTTACGATTCTTAAAGGTTTTATGCTTGATTAACAAGTGAACCAATCGCATAAACACATAGTCTCTAAACCAGAAGGATAAGCTCATGTGCCATCTATTCCAAAAATCTTTTAAACTTGCAGATAAGAAAGGCATGTTAAAGTTTTCCGGTGTCCTAATGCCTAGCATGTAGGACATCCCAATCGCAAACATAGAATAACCCGCAAAATCAAAGAAGAGATTGAAACCATAGACATACATGACAAGAATTGTTTCCTTGTTAAAATAGCCTCCAGCCATCAGTGCTTTGTTTTCAATAATTGGAAGTAAAATACCACCTAAACAATACGAAATGATATGTTTATAGAGAAAACCAAGCATGAGGTACATGACTGCCTTGTTTAGCATGCTTAAGTAGTCATCACGATCAGGAAGCTTATGATAATCTTCTTGAAAGCGTCTGAAGCGATCAATTGGCCCACTGGAAAAGGTAGGGAAAAAAATCATAAAGCGAATAAAATCTGGCAAACTAACTTCTTTAAGGGTTCCATCACGCATCTCAATAATCATTCCCACACTCTTAAAGGTCAGGTAAGAAATCCCCAAAAAACTAAAGAGGGTTTGGTTAGAAGATAGGGTTAAAGGTGCCACCTTAACACAGATAAGCGGAAACAGAGCCATTACAATAGCCAGATAGAAGACTGCTGTACTATTGGCATTTTCACGGTATTTTTTGTAAGAAAAAACACTAACGATTTGCCAAGCGAGATAGAAGAGAAAAGCAACTAACTGTTGGTAATGATCTCCCCCAAACATAAACAAGATAAAGACCAAACTAACAAGGGTTTCATAGACCGTCAGGCGTTTCTGTCTAAAAATCCCAATAATCACTGGCAAGAATGCCAAAATAAGATAAACAAAGTAAATGGGATTTCCGTAAGGTTCCATATAGGGAATATGGTCAAAGATCATCATCATCGGTTATTGACCTCATTAATCAAAGCTTTAATATCTATCTTACCATTTGGGGTTAATGGGAGACTGTCTCGGTAAATAAACTTAGAAGGCATCATATAACTCATCATATGATCCTTAACAGAGGCTTTGATAGCTTTGGTTAACTCTAACTCTCTGTCAAAACGCTCTTTAACCCCATCTTTGACAACGATATAGGCTAAGAGATTTTGAACTTTGTGTTCCTTATTATATCTTGGAACAGCTACTGCTGAGGCAACCATTGGGGATTGGTTCAACTGTTGCGACACGTCTTCCAGCTCGATGCGATAGCCAGCATATTTAATCTGAAAGTCTAAACGTCCACCATAGAGTAAGATATTATCTTCTGTTAAGGAACCAAGATCCCCTGTATGATATGCAGGCTGTCCTTTAAAAGTAAAGAAGGCTTCTGCTGTTTTATCAGGATTATTGAGATAACCTTTTGATACAGCAGGTCCTGTTACAATAATTTCCCCTTGTTCCCCTAAAGGCAGTTCGTCCCCCTCTTCATCAATGATAAAAGTTGGAGAATCTGGTTTTGGGTAACCAATTGGCAAACGTGTAGAAGTTGCAACCATTTCATTAGTAATTTCAATAGCCGACAAAGCCACAGTCGCTTCGGTTGGTCCATAGGCGTTAATAATCTTAGCATTTGGGAAGCGCTCAAAGAGTTTTCGAGCGGTCGATACCGTTAACTCCTCACCATCAAAGTAAAAATGTGTCAAATTTGGCATCTTTTCTTGACAAAACTCATCGCTAAGCATCGCCATATCTGCAAAAGATGGCGTTGAAGTCCAAATACCAACTGGCAATTGAGCAATCGTTGTAAAGAGTTGTTTAAAATCTGATACCAATTCTTTTGGAAGGGCAAATAAGGTACCGCCTAAAGCTAAGGTTGGCGCCCAATACATGACTGAAAGGTCGAATGAATACGGTGGCTGCGCTAGCATTTGTGGTTGCTTAGGAACATCAAATGCTTCATCTTCAATCATCCAGTTGGTAAAACTTAAGAGATTGTCGTGAGAAATTTGCACTCCCTTTGGTTGACCAGTCGTCCCAGAAGTAAAAATAATATAATAATTATCATCCCCTTTAACTGGATGTGTTAGTTGGTAAGGTGTTTCTGTTGCTTTTGCCGATTGGATATCTCCTAATGAAATCAATGCGACCTTCTCAACAGTGATGGGTAAGTCTTCAATAGCAATGACTAAACTTGGTTTAGCAATCTCAACAATAGACAAAATCCGTTCTGGTGCAGAGTGTACATCTACCGGAATATAAGCATGACCTGACTTGGTCAAAGCAACAAAAGTAGCTAACATGTCATAGGTTTGTGCCCCAAAAACTAAAACAGGCGACTTTTCTGGTAATCCTAGACCATCTATATAGGCAGCAATGCTGTCAGAATCCTTTTTCAGTTGCCCATAGGTGCAACGTTCCCCCAAGCAATCATAAACTGGAAAATCAGCTTGTGTTTGAGCAAAATATTCAATGCTGTCAATCATATCCTTAATCATCAGTCCATCTCCTAAAATTCATTATAAATAAAGTTACTTTGACCATGTCCTAGGTAACCAAAGAAATAGACCAGCAACATAAAAATCAGATAGAATAAGGCTATTTTACCGATAAAAACGGCGACTTCCCTTATTCTTGATTTATTTTTTCTCATACTTTACCTTCTTGTATTAGTGAAATAATGTACTAAAAAATTCTACTCGAAAAAGTCTCAGTTGACAAGCTAAAACTTAAATTATTAAAAAGAAAATTTATTTAATAAAAAACCTTCTCAACTCTTAATCTAAATGACTTGTCAATCAGTCTCCTAACTGTCATTTTACACCTTTAGCTTAAAATTTTCTTAACAAAACGGAAACATTAAAACCAGCTCGTATTTGGCTGGTTTTGGAACGTTTAAAAAGGTCTAATCCATTAGTTTCAACTCTAATATCATGTCACGAATTTGAGCAGCCAATTCAAAATCAAGTAATTCAGCTGCTTCTTGCATCTGCTTCTGTAAGGTTTTAATAGCTTTTTTTCGCTCAGAACGAGACATGGTTTCATAGTCCACTGCAGTTTCTGCGACATCAGACTCCGCTGCTTTGCTGATACTGATAAGATCTCTGATATCCTTTTTGATGGTTTGCGGGATAATCCCATGTGCTTCATTATAAGCCATTTGAATCTCACGACGACGAGCCGTTTCATCGATAGCCCGTTGCATCGATTCCGTGACCTTATCAGCATACATAATCACATGTCCATCTGCATTCCGGGCTGCTCGTCCAATAGTCTGAATCAAACCACGCTCGTTACGGAGGAAGCCCTCCTTATCCGCATCCAAAATGGCGACAAGACTAACTTCTGGTACATCAATTCCCTCGCGCAGTAAGTTGATTCCTATAAGTACATCAAAGACACCTAACCTCAAGTCACGGATAATTTCTGTCCGTTCTAAGGTCTTTATGTCGCTATGCATATATTTGACCTTGACACCCATTTCTTTTAGATAGTCTGTCAGGTCTTCTGCCATTTTTTTCGTCAGTGTTGTGATAAAGGTCCGCTCACCACGTTCAACACGCTGATTGATTTCTCCCAATAGGTCATCCATTTGCCCCATACTTGGTCGCACATCGATTTCAGGATCAAGCAAGCCCGTTGGACGAATGATTTGTTCCACAATTGTATCTGTCTGCTCCATTTCATAGTCACCTGGAGTAGCAGAAACATACACGATTTGGTGTACATGGCTTTCAAACTCTTCCCGTCTTAAAGGACGATTATCCAAAGCAGAGGGCAACCTAAACCCATAATCAACTAGCATTTGCTTTCTAGCTTGGTCACCATTATACATGCCTTTAATCTGCCCCATTGTCATGTGACTTTCATCAATCATAATCAAAAAATCTTCTGGGAAGAAGTCTAATAACGTATAGGGGGGTTCTCCTGCTGCTCGACCATCCATATGGCGAGAATAGTTTTCAACCCCGTTAGTGTAACCCATCTCCCTTAACATTTCAATGTCATACTCAGTTCTTTGGCGTAATCGCTGCGCTTCCAATAATTTGCCTTCAGCTTCAAAAACCTTCAACTGTTCTTCTAGTTCAGCTTGAATCTTAGCAATGGATTGTTCCATGTGTTCATCATTGGTAACAAAGTGAGTAGCAGGAAACAGAATCAAATGATCTACTTCTCCTATGGTCTTACCAGTCAAACTTTCGATCTCTCGAATACGATCAATCTCATCTCCAAAAAATTCTATCCGAAAGGCATGTTCATCTCTTGAAGCGGGAAAAACTTCAACCACATCCCCGCGAACTCGAAAACGACCACGTTGAAAATCAATATCGTTACGCTCAAACTGAATATCCACCAGCTGGTTAAGCAGTTGATCCCTAGAAATTTCTTGTCCAGGTCTGAGGCTCACTGCTGAATCAGCATACTCTTTTGGAGAACCCAGTCCGTAAATACATGAGACCGAAGCCACTACAATAACATCATTACGCTCTAATAAGGCTGAGGTTGCGGAATGACGAAGTTTATCAATCTCATCATTGACAGAGCTGTCTTTTTCGATATAGGTGTCGCTTGATGGCACATAGGCTTCAGGTTGGTAGTAATCATAATAGGAAACAAAATATTCCACAGCATTATCAGGGAAAAATTCCTTGAACTCTCCATAAAGCTGTCCCGCTAAGGTTTTATTGTGAGCAATCACTAAGGTCGGTTTATTAACTTTGTTAATGACCTGACTCATGGTATAGGTCTTTCCCGTCCCAGTAGCTCCCAAAAGAATCTGAGCTTTTTCTCCACCTTCAATATTGTCTACTAAGGTCTCAATAGCTTGGGGTTGGTCGCCAGATGGCTCATATTTTGAAACCAAATGAAAAGGTTTGTCATCACGTTTATCAATCATTTCATTATCCTCGATTGTCTCTCTTCCTTCCATTTTATCATATCCCAGAAAGAAACGTCTGATAAAAACTTCCCAAATCTCCCATGCAGATGTTAGGTTTTATGACATGCGAAGCTAGACTTATTGCCTTCTTTTAAAAAATTTGCTATAATGAGTCATATTTTTTATTTTTATAAGGAGATTAGTATGACCTACAAATTAAAAGCGTTATTGCTTGCAATAGTATCCATCATTTTCATGACAGGTGGTATTGCAAGCACTGAAACAATTGATATTGTTTCGGATACAGCTTACGCCCCATTTGAATTTAAAGATTCAGATCAAGTTTATAAGGGAATTGACGTTGATATTATCAATGAGGTAGCAAAACGCCAAGCTTGGAACTATAACATGACTTTTCCTGGATTTGATGCTGCTGTTAATGCCATTCAATCTGGTCAAGCTGATGCTCTGATGGCTGGTACGACGATTACTGAAGCCCGTAAAAAGGTCTTTCATTTCTCAGACCCATACTACGACACTAAAATCGTTATTGCGACACGTAAGGCAAACCCTGTCAAAAAGTATAGTGACCTAAAAGGAAAGACCGTTGGTGTCAAAAATGGTACGGCAGCTCAATCCTTCTTGGATAAACACAAGAAAAAGTATGGCTATACTGTTAAAACATTTGACACGGGCGACCTCATGTACAACAGTTTATCTACCGGATCGGTTGCGGCTGTCATGGATGATGAGCCAGTTATCCAATATGCGATTAGCCAAAACCAAGACCTTGCCATCAACATGAAAGGTGAGGCAATCGGTAGTTTTGGTTTTGCGGTTAAAAAAGGCAGTGGCTATGACTATTTGATTGATGATTTCAACACTGCTCTTGCTGATATGAAAGCTGACGGGACTTACCAAACTATTATGGCAAAATGGTTAGGAACTGACGACAAAGCAACAACAAGCCAGGCAACCGGTGATCCAACTGCCAAAGCAACACCTGTGAAAGCAAGCTATAAAATTGTTTCAGATTCCTCTTTTGCTCCTTTTGAATTCCAAAATGACAAAGGCAAATATGTCGGTATCGACATGGAGCTAATTAAAGCTATCGCCAAACAGCAAGGCTTTAAAATTGAAATTGCCAATCCAGGTTTTGATGCGGCTTTAAATGCGGTACAATCTAGTCAAGCTGACGGTGTTATCGCTGGTGCAACCATTACTGACGCTCGTAAAGCCATTTTTGACTTCTCTGATTCTTACTATACCTCAAATGTGATTTTAGCGGTCAAAAAAGGTAAAGCGATCAACAGTTATAGTGATTTAAATGGTAAAACCGTTGGCGCTAAAAACGGAACTTCTTCTTATTCTTGGTTGAAAGAAAATGCAGCTAAATATGGCTATAGCGTTAAAGCTTTCGATGATGGTTCAACCATGTACGATAGTTTAAATTCAGGTTCTGTTGAAGCCATCATGGATGATGAAGCCGTCCTAAAATATGCTATTTCACAAGGACGTCGCTTTGAAACCCCGCTTGATGGTATTTCCACAGGTGAAGTTGGTTTTGCCGTTAAAAAAGGAACCAATCCCGAATTAATTGAAATGTTTAACAATGGCTTAGCTGCCTTAAAACAATCTGGTAAATATGACGCTATCATCGATAACTATCTAGATTCTAAAAAAGCTGCTAAACCTGCTGAAAAAAATGTCGATGAGTCAACGATTGCAGGACTCCTCTCTAATAACTACAAACAATTATGGGCTGGTCTTGGAACAACCCTCAGCCTAACCCTTATTTCATTTGCTATCGCTATGATTATCGGGATTATTTTTGGGATGATGGCTGTCTCACCAACCAAATCTCTCCGCCTCATCTCAACCATTTTTGTCGATGTGGTCCGTGGTATTCCGTTAATGATTGTGGCTGCCTTCATTTTCTGGGGTGTGCCGAACCTTATTGAAAGCATGACTGGTCACCAATCACCAATTAACGATTTCTTAGCTGCTACAATTGCACTGTCACTTAATGGCGGAGCCTATATTGCTGAAATTGTTCGTGGTGGTATTGAAGCTGTTCCAGCAGGACAAATGGAAGCTAGTCGTAGTCTTGGGTTGCCTTATGCAACAACGATGCGTAAAGTGATTCTTCCACAGGCCGTGAAGTTGATGTTGCCTAACTTTATTAACCAATTTGTTATCTCCCTAAAAGATACTACAATTGTCTCAGCAATTGGTCTCGTGGAACTCTTCCAAACAGGTAAAATTATTATTGCCAGAAACTATCAATCTTTCCGTATGTATGCCATCCTAGCAATTATTTACCTTATTATGATTACACTCTTAACAAGATTTGCAAAACGTTTAGAAAAGAGGCTTAACTAATGGCAGAACTAAAAATTGATGTCCAAGATTTACACAAATCTTATGGTCAAAATGAAGTGTTAAAAGGAATTGATGCTAAATTCTACGAAGGTGATGTCGTTTGTATCATTGGTCCTTCTGGTTCTGGGAAATCCACCTTTCTACGTACCCTCAACCTTCTAGAGACGATTACCAGTGGGAAGGTCATGGTGGACGGTTTTGAATTATCAGATCCTAAGACTAATATTGACAAGGCACGTGAAAATATCGGGATGGTATTCCAACACTTCAACCTTTTCCCTCACATGACTGTTCTTGAGAATATTATCTTTGCTCCTGTTGAATTAGGTAAAGAGTCTAAAGAAGTTGCTAAAAAGCATGGCATGGCACTTCTAGAAAAAGTCGGACTTTCTGATAAGGCCGACGCCTTCCCAGGAAGTTTATCCGGCGGGCAAAAACAGCGTGTCGCCATCGCCAGAAGTTTAGCAATGAACCCAGATATTATGCTCTTTGATGAACCAACTTCTGCTCTTGACCCCGAAATGGTTGGAGATGTTTTGAACGTTATGAAAGACTTGGCAGAACAAGGCATGACCATGTTAATTGTTACTCACGAAATGGGATTTGCTCGCCAAGTAGCTAACCGTGTTATCTTTACAGACGGTGGTCAATTCTTGGAGGATGGTACTCCTGAAGAGATTTTTGATCATCCTAAGCACCCTCGTCTCATTGAATTTTTAGACAAGGTCTTAAACGTCTAATAGAGCAGACACCATACTAACTTCCAAAAAATAATAAGGCAAGGAAACCTGTTTCCTTGCCTTTTTTGGTTACTGTTATTATTCAAACCAGCAAAATAGGGATACTCTTATGACTCTCTCCTTCATAAGAGTGTCCCCTATGCTTTTTTATGGGCGTTTATGTTTAGTGAGGTAATAACCTAATCCCGTAAGAGCTAGTCCCGTCACTATGTGTAAGTATTTGTTACCAACCATCGGACTAATGGCAATGAGAAAAAAGCCAACAGCCATTAAAAAAGTTGCTCCATTTTTTTCTGTCATGCAAGGTCACTCGCTTTTTCTTTATTGGCCAAAATGACAAATGGTGCCCAGATAAGGAAGGCAACAAAGAGGTTAAACAGTGAAACCAAACCTGCCATAATATTACCTCCAGTAGCTAGGTAAGCATAAAGTCCAACAGGGGTAATCCAAGGTACTGATAAGAATACCGGTGGAATCAAACCTATTGCAGTAGCAAAATAAGCTATGCTAGCACAAATTGGTGGCACAATTAGCCATGGAATCACAAAGGTTGGATTCAAAACAATTGGCATCCCAAATGTAATTGGTTCGTTGATATTGAAAACACCCATTGGTGCGGACAATTTGGCAATGGTTTTATGCTCTTCTCGTTTTGAGAATATGAAGATAGCAATAATCAATGCCAAGGTTACTCCTGAACCACCCATTTGAGCATAAGCATCAAAGGACCCGCGTGTCCAAAGGTATGGTAAATTAGAAGCGCTATGCGCTGTATTGTAAGCAGCTGTATTTTCTGTTAAAGCTACCATATAAATACCATCCATCACTGGGGCTAAGACATTATGACCATGCAAGCCGAAGAACCAGAGCAGTTGAACTAAGAAGGTTAACAAGATAACTGAACCAATACCCTGTGATAAGCCTAGTAATGGTAATTGGATATAGGTTGAAATGACATCACTTAGGGAAGAACCTGTTAATGCAAAGATGAGGTAGGCGAAAATTGCCGAAGCGTAAATCGCAACTGTTCCTGGAATAATGGCAGCAAAGGCTTTATTAACCGCAGGTGGTACATTATCTGGTAAGGTAATGGTAATATTACGTTTGGTCAAAGCCGCATACACAAAACTTGATAAAAAGCCAATAATTAAAGCTGTGAACAAGCCTGTAGCACCGACATACTTTAGAGCTATTGCTCCCCATTGACTAGTTTCAATACTTGAACCTCCACCCGCAGTAACGACTGAAAGCCCCATTTCTTTCAAATTGCTAATTAGGTTAGCAGAGGCATTTTCAAGTGGTGTCGAAATGGTTAAAGTCTGAGGTAGGGTGGCAATAAATGAGCCAAAAGAAATCAATCCTCCTGCCAATGGATTAATCTTATGCATAACAGCTAAATTGTAACCGAAAGCAAAGGCAAAAAAGAGCGCCATGATACCAATTGTCCCAAAATAAACATAGCCATTGATGTCGATAACAGGTTGCATAGCTTTTGCAAACCCTGTCCATCCCATATTGTTTGGAATATCGCGTAAAAAAACGTTCAATAAGACAGCAACTGAACCTGCCATGGTAATAGGCATCATTGAAATAAAGGAATCACGAATAGCTACTAAATGCCGTTGTGACCCAATTTTTCCTGAAATATCCATAAACTTATCAGAAAAATGCGACATAAATCTTCTCCTCTTTTTATTTTTTTAATGTAACAAAGGTAACCTTAAAAGCAGCGGTGTCTGCCTAACACAATTATCTCAAAATCATCCTTGTTAAACGTGATGCTTAGAGATAACCGGTAATCGACTCTTATCCAAATGAACCCTTCTCTCTCATCCAAGGTCTGTGAATAATCTTCACAAAGACGATGGTTGCTGCAACTGTTTAGCATATTGGATAAGGGCTGCTAACTGAGCTTGAGATTGGCGTTCTAGGCTTTTTTTGAACAGTTTGCCAACAATAAAATGATTTGCTTTTTGAAAATATTTAGAGGATGATAGTCATAAGAATAGGTAATTCTAGTCCGATTCTCCCCCAGAGCCTCTAATCGATAAGCCAATTCCTTTATCCCATGATTAGAACTAAAACAAGCAGTATATAATTGCGGAGCTTCTAGGGCCGTAATAAGCACCCTCACTGTACGCTCTTTGTATTTACCATAATGTTTAACATAGTTTATACCCGCTTTGATATCATCTCTTGACAACCGTCTCAAGGTATTTTGTCGATAATCTTCTTGGAGCGATATCAGCATGGCTTCAAAACAATGATGAACGGAAACATCTCCTTCTGCTGAAATGATCATGACTCACCCCTCTGTATTGCTGACATTTTGTCGTAAACGGTAACCAATTCCTTGGCTAAATCAATAAAGGCTAAGGCAGTCATCATGTGATCTTGCCCATGCACCATCAATAAAGACAATTCAACCGCATCACCAGCTGCTTCTTGGGACAGCAAATGTGTCTGCGATTTATGGGCAATATTTAACGAGTTTGTCGCTTCTTGAAGTAAGTGCTGAGCCTCCTCAAACTGCCCATCTCGTGCTGCATGAATAGCCTCTACGGCCTTGCCCTTGGCTTCGCCTCCATACATGATTAAGCCCATAATAGCTTCTAAGTTGGATGGTTCCGTCATGCCTACTCCTCCATCATCGCTAGGGCTGTTTCAAGGACTTTTTCACCGTTCATAAGACCATAATCAGCCATGTTAATGGCATCTACTTTAATATCTGGTTCAAACTTATCTTTAAAATCCTTTAGTAAGAATTTGACTTGTGGACCTAACAAGAGAACGTCAATGCTATTAGCAGCCACTTCGTTGTCAGCTTCACTCACAGGAACTGCCCAAATAGAAACTTCAAGGTCACGCGCTTGGGCTGCTTTTTGCATCTTAGTCACCAACATACTAGTTGACATACCGGCATTACAAACTAACATAATAGATTTCATAAGGTTTCTCCTTTTAATCGTTTTAATCATGAATAAGTGGGGTAAACACTGTCATGAATTTGGAATAATTTGGTTCTTCTAGTAACGCTTGCTGAAGCTCCACCTGATTGACAAAAGATGCCAAACCTGGTGATACATATTTTAACCTATGATTATGCCCTTTAGACGGGGATAATAGAAAGACAAAATGAACAGCTTGATGCGCCTTGTCCCACTCAAGAGGCTCTCGGCAAATAGCCACTACTACCTGTTCAGAATAAGTCATGGGATTAGCAGGATGCGGAAAGGCAAGCACTTCTCCATAGATGACTGGGCTGTAATTTTCCCTCAGTACCATTTGATGATAGAAGTCCTCTACAAACGTTTCTGTTCCCGCCTCGTCAAGACAAGCAATCATCCGTAAAAGCAAGTCTTCCTTTGAGATTTTCTCGTCTAAATAAAGAAAACGATTAGGGCTAAAAACACCTGTTAGAAGCTGCTCTGCTTTTGCTAAACTCATCTGTGACGGTAAACTGACCTCTTTCTTGATACCTTCTTGTTCTCCAATAAATTGTCGAATAGTTTCAATATCCTGATTTGACAAAAAAACACTGACAGTAATCACTGGTGTTAAAAACATCAGATTGGCAAGGCTGATAGAGGAAATAATCAAATCAACGGTTTTCAGTCGCTCTTCGGTTATTTCATAGTAACTGATAACATCGACAATACGCAAACGTCCTTCAAATTCCTTTTCCAAGCGATTTTTCAACATCATGGCACTACCATAACCTGTGGCACAAACTACTAGAACCCTCAATTTATGACGGTTTGAATAACGCTCAATGGCCGCCATTAAATGCAAACTAATATAAGCCCATTCATCATCTGAGACATCATTCTTTTGACATACAAGCAAATCCGAAAAGGTCTGCTTGGTAAGGGTAAATATTTCAGGATACTGGCTTTTAATTTCCTCAGTTAAAGGATTAGTCAGCTGAATATGGTTTTCAAGACGTGTGGTCAAGGGCATCATGTGGGCTAATAAACCTTGAAATAAATTGGTATCTGTTTCTAAAGTCATGCCTGTCAATTGACTAATCTTGGCAATACATGCTTTTAAATGGTCCTGCAACTTTTCATCGGTATTATCATCTTGCCAATGCTTACCAACAGAATGTTTGACCTTTAGATGCAGTGCAATATAATTAGCCTCCTCTTTAGGAAAACGTATCCCCATCACTTCTTCCACTCGATACAAAATGCGCAGAGCTACTTGATACTCATCAGACTGACGAATAGCTATTGGAATGGAAAACAGTTCTAATGGACACCCCGATCGAATACGCTGAACCATTAGGGCAATATGCAAGACTAGATTATTCATGACAAAATCAGAAAGTTTCAACTTAGCATCCCGACATTCATCCAAGACAATAATCATGATTTCTGCAAAATTAATACCTTCAAGAAAGGTATTACCTACCATGGTGGACAAGGTATTATCAAAACTAGTAAGAAAAAAATAGTCCATGATAAAATGCCTAATGTCCTCTTCTTTACCTCTTATTTGAATATGTTGGTGAGTTATTTCAAGCTCTAACTGGTAAGGTATTATGCGCTCCTTAATGCCTGCTAAAACATGTTTTAAAGTTGTCCGACTAATATACAATTCTTGACAAAGCTCTTCAAAATCCTGAACGGCATCTTCAAAAAAGAATTTATGAAGCACATAATCTTCTCGATCAACCGATCCTTCCACTTGAGTCACATCTGCCAAACGTTTTTTAGACGTCACACTTTCTTGCCAAAAGATGTCAAATGCCATAGAATGGTCAATTTCTAAGCAGTAACCTCGACCTTGTTTAGAAATGATGTGAGCTCCGTGTTCAGGAAGGCTACTAATCAGTTCTTTGAGGTATTTCCTAACCGTACGGTCACTCATACCAATAACCTCAGCCAGAGTTGCACTAGAGACAAACTGCTCTTTGTGATGGATTAGAAATGTTATGATGGCCAGTTCTTTTTTTGATAACATTAGTCCTCCTTACTACTTTAGAAAACGCTTTCTACCCTCTTTTAGTGTACCAAATATTTCCTGAAAAAGGTGACCATCATTTTCCGCATTGATTGTGAAAAGAATCTATGATGGGTCAATCTCCAAACAAAATTCCTGCCAAGGTCGCAAATCATCTAACAAACTAAGATAGTCCTCTCTGACCTCAGCAACCACATTAGCTTTTGAACTAACCGTAAAATTTTTCAAAGCAATTTGCAGTTCTCCCTTATATCGATGATAGCGGTCATTGTCAATAATAATGCAACCTCGTTTGACCTCCTTAGATTGGTCTCTTGGAGCAATCGATTCCTGAGCATAAACTAGACGTGGCATGGTTGATCGAATCACATAATCAGATACATCGCCACGATAACAATGCGGATAGCCAATGATTTGCTCCTCAACTTCTGTCAAATCGATGATAGGCCTAACCTTGATCGTTGTGACTGGTCTTGCTAAAGCCTGAGTACATGCTGCCAATTCTTCTTCCGAAATGAATTGGTTAGATATGAGGATATTATCAATGGTTCCTATCGCTTTCATTAATTCTACTTGCAGGCCAATGGGCAAGTGCCTATGGTCTTCCACTGTCGGCAAGCCTTCTGCCAGTAGCCAAGGGCCTTCAGATGCTGACTGAGCGGTAATAAAAGCAGCCGTTTCAATATCATGCTCATGATAAAAACGTGACATATCCTTAAAATGTTGCCATGACAAACCGGTAAATTCATGTGGATAAAAATTATGGCAACCAATAATATTGCTCCGTTCTGCATCTGTCGCTAGCAATGACATCAATAATTGTTTATCAGTGCTCATATTAAGTTCAATTTTAAGCCCAAAGGGATTTCTTGTTAAAGTTACAATCTCTGCTAGAGGGAGAGCCTCGTCTAAGCGTAAGCCCGCTAACCCGAAGGCATGAGCTCGTTCAATAAGCTGATCTGACCAATCAGCTTGGCTAATAAAGCTTGGACTAACGTCAGCAATCACTCGAATGCCTAATTGATTTGCATAAGCAATGAGCTCTGCGTAGCAATGAAACATCTGGTGATTAGCTGGTGCCAGCTGTAAGAGACTCATAAACAAGCGCTTGGCTCCATAGCTATGACATAAGTCAATATAAGCTTTACTCTTGGTAACATCATACCGCTCAGGGTATAGAGAAAATCCTAAATCAACCATATTGCCTCCTATTTATCAAAACCATTTGACTCGCTCAACGCCTTAAACCAGTAACCTGATTTTTTTATGGTTCGCTTTTGACTCTCTAAATCCAAAGCTACCAAACCATATCGGTTTTTATAAGCATTTAACCAAGACCAGCAATCAATAAAAGTCCACAAGAGGTAGCCTTTGCAGTTGGCTCCTTCTCCCAAAGCCTTATGAAGCTGGATAAGATGATCCTCGATAAAGGTGATGCGGTAGTCATCTTGTATCTGGCCATCTGCTAAAAAAGCTTCTTCACCTTCGACACCCATACCATTTTCCGTGACTAGCCATTCGATGTTACCATAGTGTTCTTTTAAATTAAGAGCAATATCATAAAGTCCTGGTTCATAAATTTCCCAACCCCGGTGAGGATTGACTTTTTTACCAGGCATATCATAAGGTTCAAAATAAATATCTAAGATAAGGGGGTCCCCCTCTTGCTGTGACTTACTAGGTGCCTGAACCCGCAAAGGCTGATAATAATTAACTCCCAAAAAATCAACAGTATTGTTTTTGATAATCTCTAATTCATCAGCACTATATTGAGGTAATAAATCAGCTTCCTCTAAAATGGAAACTAACTCTGCTGGGTAAACACCCAAAACTGATGGATCTAGAAAGGATTTGGTTTGGAAAAGCTCTGCGATTCTAGCAGCCTTGACATCTTCAGGAGCATTACTCCGAGGATAAGCAGGTGTCATGTTAAGCACAATACTAATCTTATGGTCGGGATGAAGCTTATGACAAGCTTTGACCGCCAGTGAACTGGCCAGTTGTGTGTTGTAAGCCACTTGAACTGCTGCCTTGGCATCTACTTTACAAGGGTAGTGATAATAACCTAAATAGCCACATTCGACTGGAACAATCGGTTCATTAAAGGTAATCCAAGTGTTTACTAAATCACCAAAAAGCTCAAAACAGGTTTTTGCGTAGGTTTCATAAGCCCAGACAGTAGCTTTGTTTTCCCAGCCACCTTTTTCTTGCAAGGCATAGGGGAGGTCAAAATGATAGAGGTTAACAATCAATTTAATACCTTGAGCAATAATGTCTTGAAATACTTCTCGGTAAAATGTCACCGCCTTTAGATTAACCTCCCCGACTCCTTCTGGAATCAATCGAGACCACTGGATTGAGGTCCGAAAAATCGTGTGGCCTGTTTCTTTCAAAAGGGCAATGTCACCCTTATAGTTTTCATAAAAGGTTGAGGTTTTTTCTGGACCAATTTGGTGATGAAACTTAGCTGACTCAATACTAAACCAGTAATCCCAGTTGCTAGGTCCTTTGCCATCTCCAGGAACCGTTCCTTCGCTTTGAGGCCCAGATGTAGAACTTCCCCATAAAAAGCCATCTGGAAATTGGTAACGGTGTTTTCTTTGTTTCATATCCTTTGTCCTTTCTTTGCTCACTTCTCTTTTTATTATAAGAAGAAAAACAGGTGATGTAAACGCTTTAAAAAATCTGTTTTTTCCTTATTATCACGGAAAATAAGTGATTTAAAGCTTGACATATTTTATTATCTTAAAGAGCCTATCTAACCTTCCCTGCTACTTCTTATCAAAACCAAGCCTCTATTGACAGATCATTTAGCCTATGTTTGAATAGGGGTATGGCTTATTTAAACTACTTTACAAAAACCGAGTGGGCACTTTGGTTAAGCTCTGTCTTGGCCATTACGAAACAGTTACTATGGAGAGTTAATGACCTATCTTTTTATGACCCTACCAATGGCTATTTTTTCGCTCTTTGCTTGGTTAAATCATCCTTTTGAGGGGAACAAGTCTCAAGTCACTATTTCTCGTTTAGAAAGCGCTGATAGTCGACGCCTCATCATGTTTACGTTAGTAGTTACCCTTGTGTTTTATGGAGTTTTAGCCAGCCTTAAAACGGCCTACTTACTTGTTTCCACCTTATCCATTGCTACTTCTTTTTCAGCCGTTTATCTCAGTTATAAGCGTAGCCCTTATTTTGCTTTAGCATACGGGCTCAATGATCTAGTCCTAATTCTCTTATGGATGCATGCTGCTCAAACAGATTCTAGCCAATATGCAGTAGTCATCTGCTTTGCCACCTTTCTTATTAATGATAGTTACACTTTTTATAGTTGGCTAATGCTCCAACGTTACCAAGAAAAAAAAGGTCAAAAAAGGATGAAGGCCTAAGCCTCATCCTTTTTCAATTTTTCACGTTCTAAACGCAAACGTCTATTGGGATTTAAAAGATTAAACAATTCTTCTAATTTCTCAGCATTCCAAACATCTGCTGCCGATACAAAATTCCCATCCTTATCCTTAAAGGATATTGGTTTATCACCCATAATCAGAAACCTCCATCTTAAAGATAACACACAAGGTTGCTATGGCAATGCCATTTCTAAAGACCACATTAATCCACAAATTCAAATTCAAATTTGCCAATACGAACAAGATCCCCGTCTTTTGCTCCACGTTCACGAAGGGCTTCGTCAACCCCCATACCGCGCAATTGACGGGCAAATTTCATGATGGATTCGTCACGTTCCATATTGGTCATGACAAAGAGACGTTCCAATTTCTCACCAGACAAGACCCAAGTAGCATCATCATCTCGGGTAATCTCAAAGTCTTTTTCAGTTTCTGCAAAGCCATAGTAAGCTTCTTCATCCACCAGATCAGCTTCATCATATAATAAGAATTCATCCGTCTTAGCAAGTAATTCTGCTGTTGCTTCTAACAAGTTATCTAAGCCTTGATGTGCTAGGCTTGAAATAGGGAAAATCATTGGTAGGTCATCAAACTCGTCATATTGGGCAGCCAATTTTTCCTTGAAGGCTTTCAAGTTTTCTTGAGCCTCTGGCATGTCCATTTTATTAGCCACAATAATCTGTGGGCGCTCCATCAATCGCAAATTATAGGTTTCTAACTCGTTATTAATGGAAACATAATCTTCGTAAGGATCACGGCCCTCACTAGCAGACATGTCAATCACATGAAGAATAACCCGTGTCCGCTCGATATGACGGAGGAACTGAGTTCCCAAACCAACCCCTTGGCTAGCACCTTCAATCAAACCTGGTAGATCTGCCATAGCAAAGCTATCACCTGACTTGGTACGAACCATTCCTAGATTAGGTACAATAGTGGTAAAATGATAGGCACCAATTTTCGGTTTAGCTGATGACACAACACTTAACAAGGTTGATTTCCCAACAGATGGGAATCCGACCAAACCAACATCAGCTAAAATTTTGAGTTCTAGTTCTAACTGACGTTCCTCACCTGGTTCACCATTTTCAGCAATTTCCGGCGCAGGATTACGAGGAGTTGCAAAACGAATATTACCACGACCACCACGGCCACCCTTAGCAATCACCACTTCTTGGCCATGTTCTACTAAGTCTGTAATCACTTTTCCAGTTTCAGCATCACGTACAGTTGTTCCTTGAGGGACAGCGATAATCAAATCTTCTGAGCCACGACCATGCATTCCCTTAGTCATGCCTTTTTCACCAGATTTCGCCTTGAATTTACGATTATAGCGGAAATCCATTAAGGTACGCAATCCTTCGTCAACTCTAAAGATGACTGAGCCACCCTTACCGCCATCTCCTCCCCAAGGACCGCCATTTGGGACATACTTTTCACGACGAAAGGCCACCATGCCATCGCCACCGCGACCCGCTTGGACACTAATTTTTGCCGTATCTAAAAACATACTCATACTTTTTCTTCTCTAACTTTCTTTTACTTTAAAAAAACGCCTTTCAGCGTTTCCTTACATCAATACTGATAGGGCACTCACAATAAGCCCGCCAACAGTTACAAGAACCATTAGGATAACAACAAACATTGTTACTTTTTCAAAGGTTGTTTTTTTGCGAGGTCCATTTTCTCCAAATGCCACGTTAAATACCTCATCTATTATTGATTTTTCTTCTTATATCTTAACATGAAAGCAGCTTTTAAGCAAATATCAGCTAAGGATTTCTCTCTATAAAGGCATTCTTTTTCACGCCAAACGCATGAAGAAACTTTTGTTTTCAGAAAACTAGATTCATAATGA